>ERZ650311.445-NODE-445-length-26488-cov-16.264442_pt1 | contig 26488 bp, 25 predicted proteins | sample MGYA00376247_ERZ650311 | MGnify/ENA primary metagenome ERZ650311 (study PRJEB26733, sample SAMN07839324) | wastewater metagenome | biome: small river; feature: stream; material: water | place: USA: North Carolina | collected 2016-07-28 ...
TCCGCGGCACCCTCGGCCGTCTGCTCTTCAAGGGCGACGACGTGAAGAAGTCGGTGAAGGTGATTTCCGGCGGCGAGCAGGGCCGGATGCTCTTCGGCAAGCTGATGCTGCAACGCAAGAACGTGCTGCTGCTCGACGAACCCACCAACCACATGGACATGGAATCCATCGAATCCCTCAACTCGGGCATTGCGGATTTCACCGGCACGCTGTTCTTCGTGTCCCACGACCGGGCCTTCGTGTCGTCCATCGCGACCCGCATCCTCGAAATCCGCGGCCCCGGCGACATCGTCGATTACCGCGGCACTTACGAGGAATACCTCGCCAGCCAGGGCATCGAGTAAGCCTTGCCGACCCGGTCCGCCGAGCGCCCCGAGATCGCGACTCCGTCGTTCGGCGCGGCCGTCGGTCAAGGTGTCGCCGGGCGCGATCGGACATCCGCGATCCTCATCGTCGGTCTGACCATCGCCCTCGGACTCGTGGCCGACCGTTTCGGCGGCCCGTGGGGTCAGCCTCTCGTCAGCGTGTGGGCGTGGGGGCTGTGCGGCGGCTTGCTGTATCGCGGTGCCCCGCTGCGGTCGCGTCTGGTGGCCTGTCTGGCGATTGCCACCGCGGGCGAAGTGGTGCTGTCGCTGGTGTGGGGCTTGTACGACTACCGCCTCGGAAATCTCCCGCTCTTCGTTCCGCCCGGTCATGTGCTGCTGTACTGGCTCGGCCTGCAACTGGCCGAGCGGCTGCCGCGGCGGCTCCTGGCGCTGACCCCGTGGCTGGCGTTGGCCGGCGTCAGCGCCTTGGCGGTGACCCGGCTGGACTGGCTCGGGCCGCCGCTGTTGCTGCTTTTCCTGGTCTGTCTGCGGCTGGGGCCGGCGCCGCGCCTCTACTCGACGATGTTCCTGCTGTCCCTCGCGATGGAGTTGTGGGGAACCTGGCTCGGTAACTGGACCTGGCGCTCGAGCCTGCCGGGCCTGGGGTGGCCGGTATGCAATCCGCCTCTCGCGGCCGGCGCGTTTTACTGCGTCTTGGACGTGCTCAGTGAAGTTCTGTGTCGCCGCCGGCTTGGCGTGCGGCCCGAGGGCTGCCGGGTTTAGAGTCTGTCGCCGGTCCTTTCTTTTTTACATCTGAAAGGATTTTCCCCGACTCCCGGCTGATCTCCCGTCCATGAAGCTCAGCAAGCTCTCGCTCATTTTTTCGGCAACGTTGCTGCTGATCGTCAGCATCAACGGGTCGATCTCCTTTCTCGTCCTGTCGGCCTTCAACCGCGTCCAGGCGGTGCAGGAAAACCGCTTTGCGGCGTTGAGCCAGGTGGACGATCTGCGCCGCGAAATGGACACCCTGACGCGCTTGGTGCGCAACTACGCGGTCACCGGCGAAATCCGCTACCACGCCTATTACTACGCCATCCTCGCGATTCGCGACGGTTCGCAGCCGGCGGTTGTCGACAGCGAGCCGGCCACTTACTGGGACCGGGTCATCGCCGGGCTCACCGTCTTCGTACCGCGCAGCGACGGGCTGCGCATGTCGCTGCGGGCGCGCATGATCGCGCTCGGTTTCGACGGCGACGACCTCGCCGCCTTCGACGGCGTGCTGGCCGAAGCCGAAGCCCTCAAGGCCATCGAACAGGTTGCGTTCGCCGCCACTCAGGGGCTCTACGATCCGCTGACCGGGAATTCCATGACTGCGGGCGTGCCGCGCCCCGAGCTGGCCGTCCGGCTGGTCCACGGCCGCGACTACGACATCCGGCGAGCCCGCCAGGCCGGCGCCGTGGCTGAACTCAAGCGGCGGGTGGACGAGCGTACCCGCGCCGACGTGGATGAGGCCCGCGCCCGTCTGCGCGACTGGATCGTCGCCGCCATCGTCGGCATGGCGGCCATCGCGCTGCTGGTGCTGCAGGGCTTCCGCACGGTTCGCCGCAAGGTGCTCGAACCGCTCGAAGGGATGGGCGCGGCGGCCGTCCGGCTGGGGCGCGGGCAATACGATGCGCGCGTCGCGGATCTGGGCGGAGTGGAGGAAATCCAGACCCTGCGCACCACCCTCAACACGATGGCGCAATCCATCGAGAGCGACATCCAGGAGCGCGAAACCATCGGGCGCGAACTCGAGGATGCCCGCGCCCGCGCCGAGCAGGCCACCCAGGCCAAATCGCTCTTCCTGGCCAACATGAGTCACGAGATCCGCACCCCGCTCAATGCGGTGATCGGGATGGCCGAGCTGCTTCTGCACAGCCGCTTGCCGCCGCGCCAGCGGGATTACGCCAGCAAGATCCGCATCGCCGGCCGGGCGCTGCTCGACACGCTCAACGACATCCTCGATTTTTCCAAGATCGAAGCCGGCCGGCTGGAGCTGGAAGCCATTCCCTTCGGGCTGGAACAGGTGATCGCCAATGCCTTTCTGCTGGTCGAGCGTCCGGCCCTCGAAAAAGGCGTCGAACTGATATTCGAAGCGCGCCCGGAGAGCGCCGCCGTGCTCGACGCGCGCTTCGTCGGCGATCCGCTGCGCATCGGTCAAGTGCTCGGCAATCTGCTCTCCAACGCGGTCAAGTTCACCGTTGCCGGCCATGTCGCCCTGCGCGTCGCCGGCCTGCCCGGCGAGGGGGGCGCCTATCGGCTCGAGATGTGCGTCGACGACACCGGGATCGGCATGCGGCCGGAGCAGATCGAACATCTCTTCAACGATTTTGTCCAGGCCGACGGCGCCACCACCCGCCAATACGGCGGCACCGGCCTTGGCCTCGCCATCGTGCGCCGGCTGGTGAATGCCATGGGCGGCGAGATCCGGGTGAGCAGCGCGCCCCGGCGCGGCAGCTCCTTTTGCGTGCGGATTCCGCTGGTCCGCGACACGGCGAGCGTGGCGGCGGCCCGACCGGAGCCGGCGCTGCCGCTGCGCGTGCTGGTGGCCGAAGACTACCCGGAGGCCCGTCTGGCGCTCATCGACCTCATCAACCTCGAAGGCATCGACGCCGTGGATTCGGTGAGCAGCGGTGCCGCGGTGCTCGCCAGCCTCGAAGCCGCGTGGCAGGACGGACGCCCCTACGATCTGCTGCTGCTCGACTGGTCGCTGCCGGACCGCAACGGCGGCGAGATTCTCAAGGCCATCGCTGCCCGGCGCGAACTGGCGCCGCGTCACATCGCCCTGACCTCGGTGCCCCGGACCGTGGACGACGAGGTGCCGGAATTCCATCCCGACGGCCTGCATTTCTGCGACAAGCCGATCCTGCCGGGCGCCCTGCGCCGCCTCCGCGACGCCGCCCTCGGGCGGGTGCCGGACTTGCCGCCAGAGGGCGAGGTGCCCACCGGCGCCTTCGACGGAATGCGGGTGCTGCTGGCCGAAGACAACGCCACCAGCCGCGACGTGGCCGTGGCGCTGCTCGGGCGCTGGGGCATCGAAGTCGACACCGCCGCGGACGGTCGCGATGCCCTGGCGCAGCTCGCCGCCTGGCCGCCGGATCACTATGCCCTGGTGTTCATGGATCTGCAGATGCCGGTCATGGACGGCTACGAGGCGATCCGCCATATCCGTGCCCGGCCCGGTCTGGCCACCTTGCCGGTGTATGCGCTGTCGGCCCACAGCGGGCGCAGCGTGCTCGAACGCTGCCTGTCGCTGGGCATGAACGGCTGTCTGGACAAGCCCTATGTGCTGCCCCGTCTGCTGGAGGTGCTGCGCCGTCATCATCCGTTTGGAGCGGGGGCCGCGCCGTTGCCGCCGCTACCGGCCGCGGACGCCGCCGTTCCGGGGCTGGAAGGCATTCCGGGGCTCGATCCGGCCTGCGCCATCAACGACACCGGAATCAGCCCGACGCTTTATCCGCGTCTGCTGGCCAAGTTTCGCGACCAGTTTGCCGCCGGGCCGCAGGCCTTGCGGCGCGACGTGGAGGGGCGCGACTGGGAGCAGGTCGCGCTGTCTTCCCACACCCTGAAAGGCCGGGCCGGCTTGCTCGGGATGAGCGAGATCGCCGTCATCGCCGGGCGTCTCGAAGCCGCGGCCCGTGCCGGCGACAAGGCCCGCGCCCAGGCCGCACTGCAAGCCCTCGAAGAGCGGCTGCGCCCCATCGTCGACGGGCTGCTTCGGGCGCTGCCGCCCAGCCCGGAAGGCGGCGGGCCCGACGTCCAGGAGGCGCGGCAGTCCTGAGCGCTGCCGGACGCTTTGCTGGCGCGGTTGGCGATGCCGGCGTCAGCGGGCGAGGCCGCTGAGACGGTGGGCCAGCGCGTCCCGGTAGGCCGCGAAATTCTGGATGTCGTCGTGGCCGGCGCCGTCCACCGCCAGCAGTTCCGCCCGCCCGCCGCTGGCGGTCACCAGGGCTTCGGCGTGGTCGACCGGAATCAGCGTGTCGCTGCGACCGTGGAGGATCAGCACCGGGCTCGTCACGGCGCCGATCAGGCGGTCGCTTTCGAGGGGATATTTGAGCAGCGCGCCGGGCACCAGCGGGTAATGCTCGCGGGCCACGCGCAGCAGGCTGGCGTAGGGGCTGACCAGCACCAGCAGGTCGGGCTTCACATCCCGCGCCAGACGGGTGGCGAGTCCGGTGCCGAGGGAGCGGCCGAGGATCGCCACCGGTTTGCCGGCGTAGTCCGGGGCGATGCGGTTCCAGGCGGCGCGCACGTCGGCGTGCAGTTGCGCCTCGCTGGCGATGTGTCCGTCGCTCTTGCCGAAACCCCGGTAGTCGAGCATGAATAGATCGAAGCCAAGACGTCGGTAGAAATCCACCCGGGTCGTCCAGGTGGTCAGGTTGCCGGTGTTGCCGTGGAGGAAGAAGACCAGCCCGCGGCTGGCCGGCTGGCGGAACAGCAGCCCATCGAGCACCGCGCCTTCCACCGGGATGCGTATTTCTTCGAAGGCTTGTTCGGGTGCGTAACGCCCGACGAAACTGAAATCCGCCGGTAGCGGCTGCGGGTGGAAGAGCAGGCGTTCCTGATTGGGGTAGAGGCTGGCGAGGAGCGCCAGATAGCCGATCAGTGCGACGAGGAGCGCACGCGGCAACCATCGGCGCAGCCCGCGCAGCAGGCGCGCGGCAGGGGAAATGGGGGCGGAAACCGGCATGCTTGTCTCCCGATGGTTTTTATCGGCCGGCCAGCCGCGCGGCCCGGTCGCCCCACCAGACGGCTTCTTCGAACACCGAGTAGCCGGACAGATCCGAGTGGGCGAAGAGCAGTTTGCCGTCGGCTTCGCGGAGCGCCGCCAGACCGGGGTTGGCGAGGCCGCCGGGCGTCGGGGTGGCCATGCCGTGGCCGCGCACGGTGATTTCCACGGCCCGCAGCCGGCGCCACAGTTCGGCTTTGCCGTAAGCCGTATGGAGGTCGACGGCGGCCAGTGCGAAGAGTTCGTCGGCATCGGCGCCGGCGAGCCAGCGCCGGGCGTCGGCAGGTGTGCGCTCGGCCAGCGCCCGGTAGGCGGTGAATACCGTGTGGGCCGGGCGGGCGACGCGGATCAGCTGGTGGGTGGCGACCACCCAGCCGAGGCCGGGGCTGGCGTGGATCACGTTGTCCCAGGCCAGCGGCGCGTCCGCCGGTTCGCGGGGAAAACCGTCGAGCAGGAAGTTGGCGACCAGCCACGGGGCGTGGGCGGGCAGATGGCGTGCCGGGTCGAAGCCGTAGTCGCGGAGCTGCGGCACGATCCGCGCCGCGACGTGCAGCGGCATCGCGCAGATGGCCCGCCGGGCGCGGATCAGCAACGGGCCGTCGGCGCCCGCGGCAAGGATGGCGACGCCGCGGCGGCTTTCGGTGACGCGCAGGGCGTGGCCGCTCAGGCGTCGGGCCGCCGGCACGCGGGCGGCGAGGCCGCGGGCGACGCTGGCGAGGCCGTCCGGCCAGGTGAGCAGCGCGCCGTCGGCGGCGTTGGCGGCCTGTCCGCCGCGGCTCGCAAAATAGTGCAGGCCGGCCCAGGCGGAAACCCGTTCCGAGCCGGCGCCGTATTCGTCGCGGCAGACGTAGTCGAGCCAGACGTGGAGCGTCGCTGCGGTGTAGCCCTTGGCGGTGAGCCAGTCGCGGAAGGGCGTGGCATCCAGCCGGCGCCACGCCGGGTCGGCGGAGGATTGCACCAGCGGCACGCAGAACAGCCGTTTGCCGTCGTCGCCCCGGCGGTGGGTCAGCGCCGCGACTTCGGTCAGGAAGCGCCGGTGCTGGGCGGCCTCGACGGGGCCAACGGCATCGGTCGGAAGCAGGCCTTCATGCCATTTCCCGGCGAAGAAGAGGCGCTCGTCGGGGGCATGGACCAGCGCGGCTTCGCTGAAGCGCGGGCGTTCGGCGAAGGGCTCGGCTTCGATGATGCCCTGCTCGAACAGGATTTCCCGCACGGTGGCCGATTCCCGCGACGGCAGCGGCAGATAGTGGGCGCCGCGGGGAAAGGCCAGCGCGCCGGAAGGGCTGTCGAAGCGCCCGCCGGCGGCGTTGCCGAAGGGCTCCGGGCCGTCGAGGAGCAGGAAGTCGCCGGCGCCTTCCTTGGTCAGCCGCCAGGCGGCGGTGAGCCCGGCGATGCCGCTGCCGAGAATCGCTACGCCGGTTTCGATCTCCCGCGTGGGCGCCGGCAGCGGCGTGCCGTCGCGCAGGCCGTGGCCCGCAGCCATGCCGGGCTGATGGACGACGACCGGAATGCCGAAATGGTCGAGTTGCCGGCAGGCGGGCAGGGCGAGGGCGGCGCCAGCGCCGAGCCCGGCCTGGAGAAAGCGGCGCCGCTCCATCAGCGCACCACGTTGCCCCAGTCCTGCTCGAAGTAATGCACCAGGCTCTGGCTGTTGAGGTGGTTGGCCTCCACCGGCAGGGGCTGCATGTCGGGCGGGAACTGGAACATCAGGCGGGTGGTTTCGGCGTCGAGGAAGCGGGTGGGAACGCTGTATTGGGTGGGCGGCGTGTAGCCGGGGCGGCGGGTGGCGAGGTTGAAACCCCATTCGCCGAAGGAGGGCACGTAGGCGTGGTAGGGGTGGGTGTGGAATCCGGCTTCGCGCAGGGTGGCGTCGATGCACCAGTAGCTCCGGGGGGCGAACCACGGCGAGGTGGATTGCACCACGAGGGCGCCGTTGTCCGACAGGTGCCGGGCCATCAGCCGGTAGATCGGCACCGAGTAGAGTTTGCCGAGACCGAAGTTGGACGGGTCGGGGAAGTCGGCGACGATCAGGTCGAACACCTCGGCGTGGGTGTCGAGCCACTGGCCGGCGTCGGCATTGACCACCGTGACCCGCGGATCGAGGAGCGATCCGCCGTTGAGGCCGACGAGGTAGGGGTTGCGGGAGAACAGTTCGGTCATCGCCGGGTCGAGGTCCACCAGGGTGACGCGCCGCACATTGGGGTGGCGCAGGATTTCGCGCAGCGCGAGCCCGTCGCCGCCGCCGAGCACCAGCACCGACTGTGCCCACGGCATGGTCTGCAGCGCCGGATGCACCAGCGCCTCGTGGTAGCGGTGTTCGTCGCGGCTGGAGAACTGCAGGTTGCCGTTGATGTAAAGGCGCGTGTCGTCCTTCCAGCGGGTGACGACGAGGCGCTGGTAGGGCGTGGTGGTGGCGAAGATCGGCTCGTCGCCGAACAGCCCGCGCTCGGCCCAGCGGGTCAGGTGCTCGGAGCCGATCAGCCCGGCGGCGAGAAAGCTCATCGCGAGCACGCCGCGGGTGAAGCGCGAACGCAGCCTGGGGATATCGGCGCGGTAGTGCCACAGCGTCCACAGCGCCACCGCCGCGTTGGCCATGCCGAACAGGAAGCCGGTGCGCGACAGCCCGAGCTTGGGCGCCAGCACCAGCGGAAACAGCAGCGACACCACCAGCGCACCCAGATAGTCGAAGGTGAGCACCCGGCTGACCAGTTCGCTGAAGCGCGCCTGCTTGCTATGGAGCACCCGCATCACCAGCGGGATTTCCATGCCCACCAGCACGCCCAGCGCGAACACCAGCGCGTACAGCGCCGTGCGGAAGGGCGCCGACATCCACGCAAAGAGCAGGAACAGCACGGTGGCCGACACGCCGCCGAGCAGCCCGACCAGCAGTTCGATGTCGATGAAACGGGCCAGCACGTCCCGGTCGTCCACGTATTTGGAGAGGTGCGAGCCGACGCCCATCGCGAACAGATAGCAGCCGATGATCGACGAGAACTGCAGCACCGAATCGCCGAGCAGGTAGCTCGACAGGGCGCCAGCGATCAGCTCGTAGGCCAGCCCGCAGGAGGCGACCACGAAGACCGACAGGATCAGCAGGCGGTCGGGAGCGGCGGGGGTGTTCGGGGTGGCGGACATGGTGCCGGACTCTACCCGGAATGCGCTTGCCGGGCACCGGGAATGCTGGCTAAATGTTTGCCCGGCTGCTTGGGAAACGATTCCGATGGACGCGATCTACAGTTATCTGCTGCATCTCTTTTCGGCCCTGCTGATGGTCGGCGGTTTCGTCTCCATCTATATGTGGGTCACGCCCTTCCAGGAACTGGCGCTGATCCGCCAGGGCATCGTCGCGCCGGCCTTGTCGCTGGGCGGCGCGGCGATCGGCTTTTCGCTCACCGTTGCGTCGAGCATCCTGCACAACGACAGCTATCCGATGTTTTTATTTTGGAGCGCATCCGGCCTGACGGTGCAGGTCGCCGCCTACGCCTTGCTGGCCCGGCTGTTTCCCCGTCTGCCGGATCAACTGGCCGGCAACAACGTGGCGGCGGGCGCGTCGGCGGGCGTTCTGTCGCTCGTCGTCGGCATCGTCAACGCGGCCTGCATGTCCTGACCTTCCTCCCTGGAGCACCCCATGAGTCTCGGTTCGTTCATCAAGAAGCAGTTCATCGACGTCATCCAGTGGAACGAGGATTCCGACGGCACGCTGGCCTGGCGTTATCCGATGGAGGATTTCGAAATCCAGTACGGCGCCAGCCTCACCGTGCGGGATTCGCAGATGGTGGTGTTCGTCAATGAGGGCAGGATCGCCGACGTGTTCGGGCCGGGCATGTACAAGCTCACCACCCAGACCATCCCGGTGCTCACCTACCTCAAAAACTGGGACAAAGCCTTCGAGTCGCCCTTCAAGTCGGACGTTTACTTCTTCAGCACCCGCCTGCAGCTGGGCCGCAAGTGGGGCACGCCGCAGCCGGTGACGATCCGCGACAAGGATTTCGGCATGGTGCGGCTGCGCGCCTTCGGCATGTATTCGTACAAGCTGGCCGATCCGAAGAAGTTCTTCACTGAGATCAGCGGCACCCGGGCCGCCTACACCGTCGATGAACTCGAACAGCAGTTGCGCAATCTCGTGGTGGCAACCATGAGCGCCACCCTCGGCGGCGCCGACGTGCCCTTCGTGGACATGGCCGCCAACCAGTTGCTGCTGGCCGCGAAGATGCAGGCGGCGATGCTGCCCACCTTCGAGCGCTACGGCCTCACGCTCGACAACTTCGCCGTCGAGAACATCTCGTTGCCCGAAGAACTCCAGAAAGCCATCGACGCGCGGATTTCGATGGGCATGGTCGGCGATCTGGGCAAATACACCCAGTTCCAGGTGGCCCAGTCGGTGCCGCTGGCGGCCCAGAACGAAGGCGGGCTGGCCGGCGTCGGCGCCGGGCTGGCGGCGGGCGTCGGGATGGGGCAAGTGATGATGGACGCGTTGCGCGGCACGCCGGCGCCGGCGGCCGCTCCTGCTGCTACGCCGGCCGCCGACGACCCCGAAGCGCGTCTTGCCAAGCTCAAGGCGCTGCTCGAAAAAGGTCTCGTCACCCCGGCCGACTACGACGCCGCCAAGGCGGAAATCCTGAAAAAGCTGATCGGATAAGCGCCGCGTGTTCAAGCTCGCCTGCCCGAGCTGCGGGGCGGAGGTGGTCTACCGCTCGGCCACTTCGGCCATCGCCGTGTGCGCCTATTGTCGCAGCACGCTGTTGCGCGAGGCCGACGCGGTGCGCGACGTGGGCAAGATGGCGGTCGCCCTCGAAGACTATTCGCCGATCCGCATCGCCACTTCGGGCATCTACGCCGGCCAGGCCTTCGGCGTGGTCGGGCGCATCCAGTTGCGCTACGACGCGGGCTTCTGGAACGAGTGGTACATCCTTTTCGACGACGGCAGCGCCGGCTGGCTGTCGGACGCCTCCGGGCAATACGCGATCACCGTCGACAGCGGCCTCGCCCTGGATGCGCCGGCCTTCGGCCAGATCGTGCCCGGCGGGCGCTATGTCTGCGACGGCGTCACCTACTCGGCGTCCGACCTGCGCACCGCCCGCTGCACTGGCGGCGAGGGCGAACTGCCCTTTCCGGTGGGGGCCGGCTGGCAGGCCAAGGTGGCCGACTACCGCCAGTCCCACCGCTTTCTGACCCTCGACTATTCCGAAGGCGCCACGCCGCGCCGTTTCGTCGGCAAGGCGGTCGATCTTTCCAAACTCAAGTGCCAGCTGCTCCGCGAGCCCTCCGAGATCGCCCGCAGCGCCGGCCATCTCAAGGGCAAGGCCGCCGCGCTGGCATGTCCGGTCTGCGGCGCCTCGATTAGCTGGCGCCCGGCGGTGGCCGCCCACCTGCACTGTCCGGCCTGCGGCACCGAATCCGACGCCACTACCGGCACCGCCGAAATCATGGAGGCGGCCCGCCGCGAGGCTCTGGTCCACACCACGCTGGCCCTCGGCGAGGTGGCCAAGATCGACGGCAAGTCCTACACCCTGATCGGGCTGATGCGCTGCCGCGAGATCGGCGAAGCGGAGGAATGGACCGAATACCTGCTCTTCGGCGAGGCGGGGGGCTTTTTGTGGCTGGTCGAATCGACCGCCGGCTGGGACAAGGTCAAGGTGCTCGATACTTGGCCGGAATATGTCTCGGCCAGCGCGGTGGGCCTCGAAGGCAGCGCCTTCACGCGGATGCTGGCGTATGGCGCCGAGGTGATTTTTGCGTCCGGTGCCTTCAACTGGCGGGTCAAGGTCGGCGACACGGTGGCGATCACCGACTACCGGGGCAGCCGCGGCACCCTCAGCAGCGAACGCAGCCCGGCCGAAATCACCTGGTCGCTGGCTCAGCGCGTGCCGGCCGGCACGGTGGATGGCTGGTTCGGCAAAAAGGGCAAGCTGGCGCTCGGTGCGGCGGCTGGCGCGACGGCTGGCTCCGTGGCGGCGCGGGGCAACGTCGCCCCCCCGCAAGCGCTGGGCCGGCTCGCCAAGCTATTCACGGTCATCCTGTTGCTCATCAACGTGCCGCTGGCTTTCATGGGCGGCTTCGGCAGCTGGCTGATCACCGCCCTTGCCGTGGGCGTGTTGTGGCTGCCGCTGTTTTTCACGCTGCCGGGCGACACCCCATGACCCGCTGGGGCTATATCGTCTTCGCGCTGTTGGTCGTGATGGTCACGACGGTCATCAACCTCGACACCCGCAGCTCCGGCAGCAGCGGCAGCGGCGGCAGCAGCCGGAGCTGGGGCAGCGGCTCGTCGGGCGGCAGCTGGTCGTCCGGCGGAGGCGGGCACAAATGAGCGGCTTTCTGCCCCGCGGCCGGCATCTGCTCGCCGATCTGCACGGCGTCGCGCCCGAACGCCTCACCGACCCCGTCGCCATCGAAGCCCTGCTGCGCGAGGCCGCCCGCGCCGCCGGCAGCACCCCGGTGGGTGGCCACTTCCACCCCTTCGGCCCCGGCCGCGGCGTGACCGGCGTGTTGCTGCTGAAGGAATCCCACATCAGCATCCACACCTGGCCCGAACACGGCTTTGCGGCGGTGGATGTGTTCATGTGCGGCAACGCCCGGCCCGAGCGCGCCGTCGATGTCATCGAAGCCACGCTGGCGGCCGGGTCGGTCAGCCTGCGCGAGGTGGCGCGGGGCTGACCGGTTCGCGTGTGCGCGGCACCCCGCGAAGTGCCTGGATTCCGGCGCAAGCGCCCACTGTGCCCCCCAGCCGGACACCGCTGCGCGGCCTGGGCGGCGTCAGGGGGCGGTGAATGAGGAAGCCCGGTTTGCACGTGTGTCGATGCCACGTCGAGGTTCGCCGGCCGGTGCTTGCGTTGTGCTGTGCAATATCGCTTGGATAGAATGGCGCGCGCAGCGGCAGCGATCCGGAGGGCGGGTTCTGGAGGCGCGGCGGGCCGGATGTCATGGGGCCGTCGGCGGTTTTCGGGAGGGCTGGATCGAGGCAGGAAAATAACTTGTGCACTGCAACAAAAACCGCTTGCAATTATTTTTGTTGCAGTGCAACATAGAGCCATACCGAATCTAGTTCGGTGATCGCAAGCCCAACCCACTTGAGGAGATCATCATGTCCGTTACCCCCGAAGTCATCGCCGCCGCCGCCAAGTCCAACGTTGAAGCCGGTCTGAACTCCGCTTCTTCCTTCGTGGCCACCGTGTTCGCCGCTGTCGAGCGCGTTTCCACCCTGAACCTGGCCACCGCCCGCACCGCTTTTGACGAAAGCGTCGCTTTCTCCAAGGCTGTGATGGCCGCCAAGGATCCGAAGGCGCTGGCCGCCCTGAACCTGGGTGTCCTGACCCCGTCCGTCGAGAAGGGCGTTGCCTACGGCCGCAGCCTCTCCGCCATCGGCACCGACACCAAGGAAGAGCTGACCAAGCTGATCGAAGCCGAAGCCGCCGCTGCTGGCAAGAACTTCGACGCCGCCCTGGAAAGCCTCTTCAAGAACGCTCCGGCCGGCTCCGAAGCTGCCGTCAAGGCCGTGAAGACCGCCCTGGCCAACGCCAGCACCGCCTACGAAGGCGCTGCCAAGGCTGCCAAGCAAGTCGTCGCCGCGGCGCAAGCCAGCGTCGAAAAGGCGGCTGAAGTTGCCGTGCAGAACGTTGAAAAGGGCTCGAAGGCTGCTGCTTCCGCTCTGAAGGTTGCCTGATTGGAAAATGCCTGCGGTGAGTTTTCGCTGCAGCCTTCCAGGTAACATCGAAAAAGGCCCTCCGGGGCCTTTTTTCTATTGAGGAGTCGTTTCATGGGTCGTCGTAAATCACCGCTGCTTTCCGCGTTTTTCAAGATGACCCGTGCCGGCATGCGCCAGTCCGCACGCATCGGCAAGGCTGCTGCGCAGCAGGGGATCGCGTCCGGCAACAAGCTGGCCAAGGATGCCGGACGGATGCTGCACGCCGTCGCAACCCCGACCGACGCGCCGCAGGCGGTGACCGGCGGTCGCTGGTACGAGGGGCGCTGGGGACTCGGGCCGCTGGCGATGCGGCGTTACCGCTTGTTCATCCCGACCGGCGGCAGCATCCGCAAGCCCTTGCCGCTGCTGCTTTTGTTGCACGGCTGCGCCCAGGATACGGCGGCCTTCGCGGCGGTGACCCGGGCGGCGGCCACCGCTAAATCCCGCGGCTTTGCGGTACTGATGCCCGAGCAGGCTCAGGAGGCCAATCCCCAGCGGTGCTGGAACTGGTTCGGCAGCGACGCGCGGGTCAGCATCGAAACCGAGATCCTGATGGCCATCGTCGATCACGCGGTGGCGGAACATCCCCGGGTGGCCGGGCCGCTCTTTGCGTTGGGGCTGTCGGCCGGCGGGTCGATGGCCTTGACACTGGCGCTGAACCATCCGGAGCGCTTTACCGCGGTCGGCAGTCATTCCGGCGCCGCGCCCCACAGCGCGCGCACGCCGCTGCAGGCCGGTCAGGCCATGCGCGGGCGCCGCTCGCCGAACGCCGAGGCGGTGGCCCAGCAGCTCGCCGGCCGCCGTCTGCCGCCGCTGGTGCTGATCCACGGCGATCTGGATGCGGTGGTGTCCTTCGAAAGCGCCCGCGCTTCGGCCGAACTGTGGCTGGAACTGCTGCCCGACGGCGTGGCCGTCCGCGAGAGCGTCGGCGAAGTGCAGCGCGGCACCCGCCGCAAGCTCACCCGCAGCGACTGGAAAGTCGGCGGCCAGCCCTGGGTGCGTCTGCTGCGCGTGCATGGCATGTCCCACGCCTGGAGCGGCGGTGCGGCGGGGCAGGCCTTCTCCGATCCGACCGGGCCGGATGCATTGCGGCTGGCGTGGCAGTTCTTTGCGGCTAACATGAAACAAGCCGCTCCCGCGCGCTAGTCCGACAATCGGATCATCCCCTTCCTGCTGGAGGTCGTCATGTCCGCTCCGTCATCCGCCGCAAGCCTCCACGATCGCGCCGCCGGCGCGTTGATGGGCGCCTTCATCGGCGATGCCCTGGCTCTTGGGCCGCACTGGTACTACAACCTCGATGAACTCCACGCCGATTTCGGCGACTGGATTTCCGACTACACCGCGCCCCGGCCGGGCCGCTACCACACCGGCCTGAACGCCGGCGATCCGTCCCAGGCGGGGGTGCTGCTCGAACTCACGCTGCGCTCGCTGGTGGAGCGCGGCGCTTACGACGAACTGGATTTCTGCCATCGGCTCGACACCGATTTCTTTCCGCAGATCGACGGCACCCCGATGGCCGGCCCCGGCGGCTACACCAGCCAGTCGATCCGCGAAGCCTGGCGCAAGCGGGTCGGCCAGCGCCTGCCCTGGGGCCAGTGCGCGGGCAATGCCGACACCACCGAGGCGGCGGAGCGCATCCTGGCGATTGCCGTGCGCTATGCGCTGAAGCCCACCGAACTGGCCGACGCGGTGACCCGCAACACCGCGCTGACCCAGATCGACGGCACGGTGATGGCGATGACGGTGGCTTTCGGTGCGACCCTGGGCATGCTCGTCGAGGGCCATGCCCTCGACGGCGAGCTGTCGGGCAAGCTCATGGCGCGGGCCAAGAGCGGCGAGCTGCCTTTCCATACCGTGACCAGCGGCAAGTTGCAGGCTCCGCGCCCTGGCCAGATCGAAGCGTCGACGGTGGGGCGGTTTCCGTCGCCGGATGCGCTGCTCGGCCCTTCATGCATGGCCCTCGCCGCCCGCGACCCGGACATCCGCATCGATCCGGCCTGGAAGGTGTCGCTGGTGTATGGCATGCCCTGCGCCGTCTATCACCAGTTTCCGGCGGCCTATTATCTGGCGGCGCGTTTTGCCGACGACTTCGAGTCGGCCGTGCTGCATGCGGTGAATGGCGGCGGCCAGAACCTCGCCCGCGCCATGCTCACCGGCGCCCTGGCCGGCGCGCAGACCGGCCTTTCGGGGATTCCGCGGCGTTTCATCGAAGGTCTCGCCCGTTCGGACGAGCTGGTCGGTCTGGCTTTGCGGCTGGCCTCCGCGCTGGAGGCGTGAGGCCGGCGGCGTTTCAGCAACGGCCTTTCTTGGCCTGGCCCGGCGGACAGAAATGATCGTCGCCGCCGCGGCCGGGCTGCGGTCCGCAGTTGCCGCGGAAGTTCTTGTGACCTTCGTAGCGGCGGCAGTTGTCGCGCCACCAGTTTTCGTCGCGCCAGCGGTCGCCGTCCCAGTAGCGGCCGTCGCGGTTGCGGTCGCCGATGTAGAGCGAGACGCCGGGCGCGCGGATGGACAGATCGACGTCCACCGCCGCGACCGGCGTCGCGGCGGCGAGGGTGAGCAGAGCCAGGGGGAGGAGCAGGGCGTTGCGCATGACGAACCTCTTGAGTGATGGGAGTGCCGACAACTATAAACCGGCCCGTCCGGACCGCCCGGCGACAATACGCTGAATGGCCCTCCCCATTCCGCTGTCGTTACAATAGCCCACGCCCAAACCGGCCGGCCCTGCGCCCGCCATCTCCAGGAGACAGCATGGCCGTCATTTTTTCCAAGACCCCGAAGGGTTACGCGGAGATCGAAACCCGTGCCGGCGGCCTTGCTCCGCGGGTGCGTCGGGTGCTGATCTTCGTGGACGGCAAACGCACGGTCGAGGACCTGCGCGGCATGCTGCAGTCGGACGATCTGCAGCACACCCTCGGCCTGCTGGAGGAAGACGGCTATATCGAGATGGTCGGCGGCGTCGGCCCCGGCGGGCGGCCCCTCACGGTGGAGGAAGTCCAGCGGGCGACCGCCGCTTTCCGTCTGCACCCGCCGGGGGAAGACCCGGTGCGTTTGCAGAAGGCCCGCAACTTCATGCTCAACACCCTCAACGCCTTTGTCGGCGCGCTGGGCACCAGTTCGCTGCAGGAGCGCATCGAGGCGGCCGGCAACCAGGCCGAACTGCGCAGTCTGTTCGACGAGTGGTATCACGCCATCGTCAGCTCCCGCAACGGCCGGCGCGAGGCCGAGCATCTGCGCGGCAAGCTCCTTGAAGTGATCTGAGCGCTCCGGGGGCTGCCACTTGCCCGGCGTCAAGGCTGCGCCGGCTGCGGCGAACTAAGCTGCGGAGCGGTGAATCGCCCCATCGGGTGGCCGGGGTCCGGGGTACTGGCCCGGCACCGTCCGTTCTTCTTCACAGGCCCGACTCTCGCCATGGACGACTCCAGTCTCGACTTCGATATTCCCGGCCGCGAAATCGCCGTCGCCGCCGAGGCGCTGTATCTCGCCAATCTGATGATCGTGCCGGGGCTCGGCTTTGCCGCCTTGCTGGTGCTGTGGCTGCGCGAGCGTCAGCGGGCGCCGGAACTGGCCCGCGGCCATCTGCGCCAGACGCTGGCCGCCAGCCTGTGGGCTGGCGCGCTGCTAGTGGTGGCCAACGCGGCGATCATCCTGGCGGGTGGCTACACTTCCGCTTCGACGTGGATCATCGTGATCCTCTATTTCACGACCTGCCACTCCACGCTGATCTTCTGCGGCGCCATCGGGTTGTCGAAGGCGCTGGCCGGCAAACCCTTCCGCTTTCCGTTGGTCGGGCCGCGCTGATGGCCGCGCCGCGGGTGATCCCGATCAAGCTCGTCGGGGCCGCGCCAGCCGACGGCGGCCGTCAGCGCTGGCGGCGCTGGGCGCAGGCGGGCTTTTTCGTGCTGTTCGTCTGCGCGCCGGTGTTCAACCTGCTGCGCTTCGATCTGGTTGCCGGTCACGCGTGGCTGCTGGGGTTCGAGTGGCATGCCGGGCTGGAGGACTTTTCCGCTGGGCGGATCGACGCGCTGGGCGCCGTTTACCGGGTGATCGGCCGCGTGCTGCTGCCCATCCTGGCGGTGGGGGCGGTGCTGCTCGGTGTGGCGTGGAAATGGGGGCGGCTGTATTGCGGCTGGCTGTGTCCGCATTTTTCGGTGGTCGAGACCATCAATGGCTTCATGCGCCGGGCCACCGGCCGGCCCAGCGTGTGGGAGTCGCGTCCGCTGCCGCCCCGCGAGCCGGACGGCACGCCGGTGGTGTACGACCGTCGCTGGTGGCTGATTACCGTGCCGCTGGCGGTGGGTTTTGCCTTTGTCTGGGCGGTGGTGCTGCTCACTTATCTCTTGCCGCCCTTTCAGGTTTATGGCCACCTGCTGGCCGGGGCGCCGAGCCGCAACGAGTTCATTTTCATCGCCGCGGGGACATTGGCGCTGTCGGCCGAATTCCTCTTCGCGCGTCACCTGTTCTGCCGCTACGCCTGCGCAGTGGGGATGTTCCAGAGCCTAGCCTGGATGGGCAACCGGGATGCGATGGTGGTGGGCTTCGAGCGCGAGCGGGCGGCCGATTGCGCCAGTTGCTACAGTGCCTGCGACCACGTCTGCCCGATGCGCCTCAAGCCGCGAAACATCAAGCGCGCGATGTTCACGTGCACCCAATGTTCCCAGTGCGTCAGCGCCTGCGATACCACCCAGCGGGACAATCCCCGCGGTCCGTTGCTGAAGTGGGTTGCCGGCGAGGCGGCGCGGCGCAACGAGGCGGCGTTTTCCGCCCCCAAAGCGGCACCCAAACCCGAAAGGAAAATCCAGTGACCGGCTTCAACGATTTCGCCATCGCCCGTGCGCTCCACGTGCTGGCGGTGCTGCTATGGATAGGCGGCGTGGCCTTCGTGACGATGGTGCTGATCCCCGCTTGCCGCGGCATCGCCGAGCCCCAGGCGCAGCTCGATCTCTTCGAGCGCCTTGAACACCGCTTCGCCGCCGTCGCCCGCTGGAGCGTGCTGGTGGCCGGCGCGTCCGGGTTGTGGCTGGTGTGGCGGCTCGACCTGTGGGCGCGTTTCGCCGACCCGGCCGGTTGGTGGTGGATGCACGGCATGGTGGCGGTGTGGACGATCTTTGCGCTGATGCTCTTCGTCCTCGAACCCTTCGTGCTCCACAAGCTCTTCCAGGCCCACGCCCGCCGCGACCCGCTGGGCACGATGGCACGCATCCAGCGCGTGCATGTGGTGCTGCTCACCGTGAGTCTGGCGGTGGTGCTTGGCGCGGTGGCGGGGAGCCACGGGGGCTGGCGTTTCGGCTGAGACTTCCAGGGCGGATGCGCCGAATCAGGCGCGCGTGGCCCAGGCCTGCTTCAGGGCTTGGGCCAGCACCGCTGGGTCTTCGGCGCCGACCACTGCGAGGCGTCGGTCGAGAATGTAGGTCGGCACCGAGGCGATGCCGAGCCGGCGGATTTCGTCTGCCCGGGTTCTCAGTTCGTCGCTGCCCGCGCCGGAGGCCAGCCAGGCTTCGACCGTGGGGCCGTCATGGCCGGCTTCGATGGCGGCCTGGATCAGCACGGCCCGGTCGCCGACGTTGCGGCCCCGTTCGAACTGGGCGACGAACAGGTTTTCGACGAGGGCTTCGGCATCGCCCCGCTGCTGGGCCCAGTGGATCAGGCGGTGGGCGTCGAAGGTGTTGGCGCGAAGCGCGATTTTGTCGAAGGCGAAGGCCAGCCCCTGATCCCGTCCGGCGGCGCCGATGCGCGCAAAGATTTCGTCGACCCTTTCGCGGCTGCCGAACTTGGCAATGAGAAAGGGCAGATAGGGTTCGCCTTCGGGCGGGGTGTCGGGGTTGAGGAAGAAGGGTTGCCAGCGTTTGCTGCAGGCAAAGTCGGGGATGTCCTGCCGCACGAGTTCGATTGCGGCGGAAAGGCGGCGCAGGCCGATGAAGCACCAGGGGCAGACGATGTCGGAAACGATGTCGATGGTCAGCATGGGAGTGTGGGCAAGCGGTGGGGCGGACCGGTTTATCCCCGTCCGGGGTGGTCAAGCCTGTGGGTAAGTTGTGGGGCGTCGGAGCAGGGGATTGATCGGAAGGCGTTTTTTGCGGCTGCCTAAAAATCGGGCAGCCGCCGCCGTTCAGCTCGAACAGCTCACCGCCAGTCCGGCCGCCCAGTCCGGCGGCGGGGCGGCGAAGCGTTCGAATTCCGGCTGTTCGTCGAAGGGTTTGGCCAGGCAGGCGAGCACGTTTTCCACTTCCGTGAAATTGCCGCCCTGGGCGGCGCGGATGGCGGCTTCGGCGATCCAGTTGCGCAGCACGTATTTGGGATTGGCGGCCCGCATGGCGGCCTGACGTTCGGCGTCCGGACGGCCTTCGGCGCCGAGGCGGGCACGCCACAGGGCGAGCCAGGCGTCGAGGCCGTCCCGGTCGATGACGAGGTCGCGCAGCGGAGCGTCGGCGGCGGTGCGGGTGGCTTCGTCGACCTGCGCCGGCAGCTCGCCGAGGCGGCGGAAGAACTGGGTGTAGTCCGGGTGCTGTTGCTGGAGCAGGCCGAAGGTCTCGCCGACAAAGTCTTCGTCGCCGGGCAGGGCGCGGGCGAGGCCGAGCTTGGCGCGCATGAGGTCCATGAAATGCCCTTCGAAGCTCGGGGCGTAGCTTTCCTCGATGGCCGCCTGCACCGCGTCGGGTTCGCCGATCAGCGCGGCCAGCGCGCTGCCGAGGGCGTAGAGGTTCCAGTGGCCGATCTGCGGTTGCGACTTGTAGCTGTAGCGACCGCGGTCGTCGGAGTGGTTGCAGATGTGGCCGGCGTCGAAGGCGTCCATGAAACCGAAGGGGCCGTAGTCCAGGGTAAGGCCGAGGATCGACATGTTGTCGGTGTTCATCACCCCGTGCATGAAGCCGACGGCCTGCCACTTGGCGATGGTTTCCCCGGTGCGCCGCCCCACGTCGGCGAGCAGCGCGGCGTAAGGGTTGGCTGCCTCGCGGCATGCGGGGCGGAAACGGTCGATGACGTAGTCGGCCAGCTGGCGCAGTTCGGCGTGCTTGTTGCGCGCGGCCCAGTGTTCGAAGGAGCCGAAGCGGATGAAGCTGGGCGCGAGGCGGGCGACGACGGCGGCGGTTTCGATGGCCTCGCGGCGCACCGGGGCGTGCGATCCGACCACGCTGAGGGCGCGGGTGGTGGGAATGCCGAGGGCGGCCATCGCTTCGGAGCACAGGAACTCGCGGATCGACGAGCGCAGCACGGCGCGGCCGTCGGCAAAGCGCGAGTAAGGTGTCTGGCCGGCGCCTTTGAGCTGGATTTCCCAGCCCGAGTCGGCGCCGGAAACTTCGCCCAGCAGATGCGCGCGGCCGTCGCCGAGCTGGCCGGCCCACACGCCGAACTGATGGCCGGAGTACACCGCGGCCAGCGGTTCGCTGCCGGGCAGCAGGCGGTTGCCGGCAAACACCTGGGCGAACTCGGGTCGCGCCAGTTCGGCGGCGTCCAGCCCGATCAGCGCTGCCGCTGCAGGGCTGGCGGCGACGAGGTAGGGATCGGGGAGCGGATCGGGCGGCAGGCGGGTATAGAAGGCGTCGGGAAGCCGCGCGAAGGCGTTGTCGAAGGACAGGGTTTCGAGGGTGGACATGGTGCGGTGGCCATCGGTTGAGGGTGGAGCCGGCCGCTATGGGTCGGACGGCGCTGGGGTCTGCGGGGCGCGGACTGCAGGCGATTATCCGACTAAAACGCTCTGGTATGTGTGGGTTGCCGCCCGTGGAGCGTTCGGGTTTGGGCTCAGGCTTCGCGCGGCACGCGGATTTCGAACTCCGCGCCGCCGTCCGGATGATTGCGCGCGCTGATTTCGCCAGCGTGGCCGAGGACGATTTCGAGGGTGATGGCGAGGCCGAGTCCGGTGCCGCCGGCGCCGGTCTTGGTGGCGCTGCTTTGCACGAATTTGTCGAAGATGCGTTCTTCTTCGCCCGCGGGGATGCCGATGCCCTGGTCGCGGACGATGAAGGCCAGGGCGGCGCGCTGGCCCAGCATCGCGTCGCAGTAGCTGAGGGTGATGGTGCCGCCTTCCGGCGAGAACTTGATGGCGTTGGCGAGCAGGTTCTGGACGGCGTGTTGAATCTGCTGGACGTCGATCAGGGCGATGGTGCTGGCGGTGCGGACTTCGCTGACGAGGGTGAGTCGGTGTTGGGCGAGCAGGGCGGCGAGGTCGAGACGCACACGGTTCACGACGACGGTGAGATCGGCCCGGTGCAGGGCGAACTCGACCCGTCGGGCTTCCAGCTTGGACAGATCCAGCAGGTCGTTCACCAGGCCGGCAAGGCGGCTGCCGCTCTGATGGATGCGGGTGAAGTAGCCGGCGATCTTGTCGGACGGCACTTTGCCGCAGCGGGTTTCGCCCAGCCGGGCATAAGACAGGATGCCGTGGAGCGGGGTGCGGAACTCGTGGGACATGTTGGCGAGGAATTCGCTCTTGAGCTGGTTGGCCCGCTCGGCGGCGTCCTTGGCCCGCACGATGTCGGCGGTCTGGGCGGCAACCAGTTCGGAGAGGTGGTCCCGGTGGCGGCGCAGTTCGGCCTCGATGGTCTTGCGTGAGGAGATGTCTTTCGAGGTGCCCCGATAGCCCAGGAACTCGCCCTCCGCCGAGAAAACCGGCAGGCCGGCGAGGCTCAGCCAGGTGATCGATTCGACCGGATGGCATACCTTGTATTCGAAGTCGCGGAACTCTTCTCGCGCGTCGATGGCTTTATGGTAGCGGGCCCATTTCGCTTCGTCGGCCAGGTCTTCCGGCGCCGCGAACTCCTCGCGCCGGCGTCCGCGCACGAGGTCGATCATCTTGTGGCCGTCGGGGCCGCGGCCGAGGTAGCCGGTGAAGCGCATGTCGGCATCGGTTTCCCAATACCAGTCGGAGGAGACGGCGGAGTAGTCGCGGAAGCGTTGCTCGCTTTCCTTGAGCGCCTTTTCGCGGGCCAGCAGGGCGCTGATGTCCGAGCCGACGATGACGACGCCTTCGAGCTTGCCGCTGCGTTCGTAAAGGGGCGTGGCGCGCAGCATGAAGTGCCGCGTCGTGCCATCCGGCAGACGGCTGACGATGGTGGATTCCATGTCCAGGCCGCCCTTTTTCAGGATGGTGCGGAACAGCACCGTGCCGGGGGCGAAGCTCGGCGAGGCGGCTTGCAGCGGGATCAGGGTTTCTTCGGCGAGCAGCTTGTCCGGCGATGTGCCGATCAGGCTGGCCGGGTCGATGCCGAGGCTGCGCCGCACCGCCTCGTTGGCCTGCCGGATGCGCCCGAAGCGGTCCACCAGCAACATCGGGCTGTCCATGGTTTCCAGCACATTGGTGATGAAGGCGGTCAGCTTGGTCTGCTCGATGTTGCGCCGTTCGAGCTCGTGGGATTGGGCGCTGACTTCGCTGACCATCGCATCCATCGTCGCGGTGACGGCGGTGATCTGCTGTTCGAGGGTGGCGTTGGCCTGACGCAGGGCTTCCAGTTCGGTGTGCAGGTGCTCGACGTCGCTGAGCACGGGCGGCGCTTCGTCGGCGAGCACGATGCAGAGGGCGTTGCCGACCCGGCGGACGGGCAGTGCGCTGCCTTCGACGCGGGTGTCGATCTGCAGGCCGTGGGCCGGGCAGACCAGATGGCCGTGTTCGTCGGTGGGGCTCTGGCTGAGGTGGTGGCCTTCGTGGGGGCAGGCGGCGGGAACGGCTGTCCAACTGGTGCCGTTCCAGATCAGGACGAGGTGCAGTTCGTCGGCCCGGTTGGGCAGATGGACGCGGCCGCAGCGGCGCTCGGGATGGCCGGGAACCGGACGCAGGTCGTGGATGGGAACGGTGAGTGTCGCGCTCATGCGCAGATGTCCATGATCCGGGCCGCGGCCGCGTCGACCGCGGCGGCGACGGCGCCGGAGAGGCCGGGTGAGAAGGCGGCGATGTGACCGGCTTCGACGCCGATCAGGCGGATTTCGGGCAGCCGGTCGAGGGCGGCCGGCAGCAGTTGCAGCAGGCTGCCGATACCGGCGCCGTGAAAGCCGGCGCGGGCTTCGTCGCGGGCGCTGCCGTCGGCGATGGCGGCGGCGTCCAGTTCGTGCAGCGAGCCGGGGGGGCCGAAGCCGGCGACGGCATCCACGACGATGGCCCGGTGGCAGTTTTCGAAGCAGCCGATGGCGGCCAGCCCGGCCAGATCCGCGCGCATCAGGCGCACGCCCGCGGGCAGGCCGGCTGCGGCGAGCCGGGCATGCACAGCGGGGCCGAAGCCGTCGTCGCCGTGCAGTTCGTTGCCGAAGCAGACGATATGGACTGTGTCAGACGCCATAGCGATGCTTCTCGCCCCGGCCGACGAAGTGCACGGTGCATACCAGGCAGGGGTCGTGGGCGCGCACGATGTGGCCGACCTCGATGGGGTCGGCCGGGTCGGCCAGTTCGAGGCCGATGACGCTCTGTTCCCAGTGGCCGTGGCGGCCGGCGCTGTCTTTCGGTGAGGCGTTCCAGGCGGTGGGGGTGACGATCTGGTAGCGCGAGATGCGGCCGTCCTTCACCTGGATCCAGTGACCGAGGCTGCCGCGGGCGGCCTGGACGAAGCCGTAGCCTTCGCCATTGTCGAAGGCGTCGGCGGACGGCGGCAGGTAGTGGGGTGTGCCGAGCTGGCCGGCGAGGTCGGCGAGGTGCTGCTTCATCCGCCGCAGGGCGTGGCCGCAGCGGCGCAGGCGGGCGAACTGGCGCAGCCAGGTGTTGGGGCCTTCGTGGGCGAGCAGCGCGACGATCAGGGCGTCGCCGCCGGTGAGCAGTTCGGCCAGCGGGCCGGTTTCGACCACCAGTTCGCCGTAGCGCGGCGCCTTGGCCCAGGTGTAGCGGTCGGTGTCGGGCTGGTAGTCGGGAACGGTTTCGCCGAGGTAGGGATGAAGGCCGCCGGGGTAGGGGCGATACCAGGCGTGGCGCACGTGTTCGTTGATGAGGGCCGGGTCGAAGGCGTCGAGCTGGCCGGTGTCGGCGTGGTAGATGCCGGCGCCGGGCAGGGTGGCGGTTTCGTAGGGCGGCTGCCAGTGCTGCGGGTCGTGCCACGCGCCGGCGTTGAGGAAGTGATGGGCGCCGATGCCGATCTTGTGCAGGCCGATGGCTCGCGCGAAACGGGTCAGGAGGCCGACGGCGCTGGCCGCGTGGGGGGCGGCGTCGAGCCAGGCGAAGAAGCCGTCGACGCTGTCCAGGGCGAGCCAGTTGTCGAGGCTGTCGCCGATCACTTCGGTTTCGTAGTAGTCGATGGCCTGGTCGACGATGTCGTTACAGTCGATCAGGTCGCGGGCGCTGGCGCCGCGGGTGATGCCGCCGGGCAGCATGTAGGAGGAGTGGGGCCACTGGCCGCCGAAGATCGCCACCAGTTCGACCACCTTGCGCGTGGCGGCGAGGGTGGCGCGCACGACGCGGCCCTTGAGCGGCGCAAAGGCGGCGTCGATGTCGGCAAAAAGGGGCTGGCCGGCGTAGCGCGGGTGGACGAAATCCGGGGTGAAGAACAGGAAGCTCTGGCGCAGGTCCGACTGCACGTTTTCGGCCATTAGGCACAGGTTGCGCACCAGGGTGGCGTGGGGCGGGACCGGGAGTTGGGCGAGCCGTTCCAGTGCCAGCGCCGCGGTATAGAGGTGGGCGGTGCCGCAGATGCCGCAGACGCGGGGCGTGATGACCAGTCCGTCCTTCGGCGCGCGGCCGATCAGCAGTTGCTCGAAACCGCGGAACAGGGTGCCGACGCAGCGGGCGTCGACGATGCGCTTGCCGTCGAGGTCCACCTGGAATTCCAGGTCGCCTTCGACGCGGTTGAGGTCGATGTTGAGCGTGGTGCGGGTCATGGCTCCATGTCCCGGTTCTTGATGCGCAAGGGCATGGCCGCCCGGGCGAGGTTCTTGTAGGCGATGTAGTGGGCGCGGGAAACGCCCAGGGGCAGCGCGGCCGGTACGTCGCCGATCTTCTCGGTGCGGAACAGGTTGCCGTCCTTCGGAAAGCCCGGCGAGGTGCAGCCGAAGCAGGGCACGCCGGCACGGGGCTTGCTGCTGCGCCGGTTCCACAGATCGCTGTTGCAGTTGGCGAGGGTGTTGGGGCCGTGGCAGCCGAGGTTGAAGAAAAGGCAGCCGCGTCCGCCGAGCTGGGTCTCTTCGAGGTTGTATTCGTGGTACTCGTTGCGGGTGCAGCCCTGGTGCACGGTGCTGCCGTAGAAGGCCCGCGGGCGGTTGAGGAAGTTCAGGTCCAGGGGCAGCCCTTGGGCGATCATGGCGAGGCTGCGGACGATGGTGTTCGGGTGGGTCGGGCAGCCGGCCAAATTGATGACCGGCAGACCGGCGGCGGAACGCCATTCGGGCGGCAGCATTCCGCCGGGCTGCTCCCGGTGGAACTGCAGGCCGGTGCAGTCGGTGGGGTTGGGCGGGGCGGCGGGAATGCCGCCGAAGGCCGAGCAGGTGCCCACCGCGACCACATAGCGGGCCCGCTGGGCGAGGGCTTCGGCGATCTGGATCTTGGGTCTGCCGCGATAGCTGTCGAACATGCCGGTGCCGAAGGGACCGGTGATGAGGCTGCCTTCGACGCACAGGATGTCGAGCGTCTGGGTGCCGGCTTCGATGGCGGCGATGAGCTGGCCGAGGCCGCCGGGCGGCGTTGCGCTCAACGACGGATGCCACAGGATGTCGAGGGTGCCGTTGCGGACCAGCGTTTCGACGGGAGGGCTGTCGGCGGTGAGCAGCGACATGGTGTCGCCGCTGCAGGCGCCGGTTTGAAGCCACAACAGGGTCGCCATGAGCGGGCCTCCATCGGAGTTGTCGTGCGTGAGCGTGAGGACGCGGCGCCAGGGTGACCTTGTCCGCTACGTGCCGTATTTGCGTCATGGGGGCGGGAAAGGTTTAGTCGCGTCTATATAAAAAGTCATACACGCATCGTTGTGCCCTGTTGCGTCGGCAATGGGGCGGGCCGAGCGGGCCGGATCAAAGGGGCGCCAGAGCGGCGAGTTCGGCGTCGTCGAAGAGGCGCGAGCGGGTGACGAAGGCGCGGCCCTTGCCGCAGTCGAGGGAGAAATCCCCGCCGCCGCCGGGTTGGACGTCGAGGGTGAGCTGGGAGCTGGCGTAGTAGGAGAATTCCTGGTGGCCCAGATAGAACGGGGCGCCGCCGACTTCGCCGAGCAGGATCATCGTCGGGCCGGGCAGGATTTCGCCGAGCTTGTAGCAGTTGGGCACACTGCCGTCGCAGCAGCCACCGGAGAGCAGGAACATCAGCGGACCGAATTCGGCCTTGAGTTCGTCGATGAAGGCGAGGGCGGCGTCGGTGGCGAGGATGCGGCTTGTCATGGCGGTCTCCAAAGTAAAAAAGCGGGACGGGAGCAATCCCGTCCCGCAACACCTTGCCTTACAGGGTGCTACATGATGACTCTCAGAAGAAGCCCAGCGCGTTCGGGCTGTAGCTGACCAGCAGGTTCTTGGTCTGTTGGTAGTGGTCCAGCATCATTTTGTGGGTTTCGCGGCCGATGCCGGATTCCTTGTAACCGCCGAAGGTGGCGTGGGCCGGGTAGGCGTGGTAGCAGTTGGTCCATACGCGGCCGGCCTTGATGTTGCGGCCCATGCGGTAGGCACGGCTGCCGTCACGGCTCCACACGCCGGCGCCGAGGCCGTAGGGGGTGTCGTTGGCGATGGCGAGGGCTTCGGCTTCGTCCTTGAAGGTGGTGACGGCGAGCACCGGTCCGAAGATTTCTTCCTGGAACACGCGCATCTTGTTGTGGCCCTTGAACAGGGTCGGCTGGATGTAGTAGCCGCCGG
>ERZ650311.446-NODE-446-length-26468-cov-13.733048_pt1 | contig 26468 bp, 27 predicted proteins | sample MGYA00376247_ERZ650311 | MGnify/ENA primary metagenome ERZ650311 (study PRJEB26733, sample SAMN07839324) | wastewater metagenome | biome: small river; feature: stream; material: water | place: USA: North Carolina | collected 2016-07-28 ...
CACGCAAGTAAGTTCTTTACTTCGCGGTGAATGACAGGCCTTCGGGCCTGTTTTTTTGCTCTGTTGAAGGGGGCAGCAAAAGAAGGTGTCATCGTCTATTGACAACTTCGGGTGTATTGGTATATTTACATACCGATATGTCAATTCAAATTGACATTTACACATCGAAAGGCGGTGCCCCATGCGTTTTCTCAACCAAACCGAGCAAGCATTGCAGCTGCACGTCGAGCGCGCCATTGGCCCGAGCGCACCCCCTCGATTGATTGCGGCGCTACGCCATGCGGTGTTTTCGGGTGGGGCGCGGATTCGCCCGCAACTGTGCTCTGCTGTGGCAGGTGCCTGTGGTGCCGATGCGCCCGAGCTGACACAAGCTGCAGGCGTGGCGATTGAGTTGATGCACTGCGCCTCGTTGGTGCACGACGACATGCCTGCGTTTGACAACGCGGACACCCGCCGCGGCAAGCCTTCGGTGCACAAAGCGTATGGTGAACCGTTGGCCTTGCTCACGGGCGACGCTTTGATTGTGATGGCCTACCAAGTGTTGTTGAATGCTGGCAAGCCGCATCCAGACCGCTTGATCGCTTTAATGGACACCTTATCCAACGCTGTGGGCGTGCCCAATGGCATCGTGGCAGGGCAGGCATGGGAATGTGAAAGCCGAGCTGATTTGGGCCAATACCAACGCGCCAAAACGGGTTCGTTGTTTGTGGCGGCCACTTGTTCGGGCGCTTTGTCGGCTGGCGCTGACCCAGAGCCTTGGCAAGCATTAGGCGAGTGTTTGGGTGAGGCCTATCAGGTGGCGGACGACATTCGCGATGTGATTGGTGAAGCGCAGGCTTTGGGCAAACCTGTGGGCCAAGACGCGCAACACGCCAGACCGAGCGTGGCGCATGCGTTGGGTTTGGGCGGTGCCATCACTTACTTTGAATATTTGATTCAGCGCGCGGTGGATGCGGTGCCAGAGGGCCCGAGCAGCGAAGCCTTGCAACAGATCGTGCGACAAGAGTCAGAGCGCTTGGTGCCCAGCAGCACCTGTGTGGCGTATCGCCACAGCAATGTGGGTTTGGTCAACCAAGCAGGGGGTCAACATGCGACAACTTGATCTGTCTAGCCCTGACCCATCGCACGCCAGTTTTCCACGTTGGTTAGAGGTGTGGCACGCATGGTGCGACAAGTGGTTGACGCATCCTGCTTTGTATCGATGGGCGTTGAGTAACCCGCTCACCTTGTGGTTCACCCGCCACAGAACACGCCAAGTGTTTGATGTGATGGCTGGTTTTGTGCACACCCAAGTGTTGTTGGGTTGTGTGCGTTTGCGCATTTTTGAGCACCTCAAAGAGGGGCCCAAAACATTGGCCGAGTTGGCGCAGTTGTGTCACCAACCGCAGGCGGGTTTGCAGCGTTTGATTCAATCTGCCATCACCTTGCGTTTGTTGTCGCACCGCAGTGGTTTTCGCTATGGCTTGGGGCCTTTGGGCAAACCCATTGCCAGCCATGCAGGCATTGCCGCCATGATCGAGCACAACCAATTGCTCTACCAAGACATGACCGACCCAGTGGCGATGTTGCAAGAGGACTGGCAGGGCAGCATGGCGGCGTATTGGCCGTATGCCGACCCCGAGACCGCGCAGTCTTTGCAGCAACGTGGATTGGCGCAGCGACAGGCGGCGCGTTATTCGGAGTTGATGTCGACCTCGCAAAGTTTTGTGATTCAAGAATTGCTGGCGGCTTACCCGTTTGATGAGCACACCCGCGTGCTCGATGTGGGCGGTGGCAAGGGGCGTTGGTTGACGGAGTTGGGGCGCACCTACCCCGCGCTCAACGCCATGTTGTTTGATTTGCCCCATGTGGTGGTCGAGGCGCGTGCGAACTTGACGCAGCATGGCATGCAGGATCGCGTGGCTTTGCATGCAGGCGATTTTTTGAAGGACGAGTTGCCCCAAGGTGCCGATGTGGTGACTTTGGTACGCGTGGCGCACGATCACCCAGACGATGTGGTGCTGGCCTTGCTCAAAAAAATCCACGCCAGCTTGCCCGCTGGAGGTGCCTTGGTGCTGGCTGAGCCCATGGCCAATGAGCTGGGCGAGCCTGAGCGCAGCGACGCATATTTCCATTTTTACCTCCTGGCCATGGGCTCGGGCCGCCTGCGCACGCCGTCAGAGCTGTTCAGCTTGATGCGCCAAGCCGGTTTTGGCTGCCTAGAGGTGGCGCCTGGCCCGATGCCAGTGCATGCCAAGGTGCTGGTGGGCCGAAAACTAGAGACTTACCCTCGGGCCCATTGAAAAATGTAAATAAGAGTTGACACATATCAATGTAAACACTAAATTACACCCATGGATGCCCAAGCCGTCGTTTTCCAACAACCCAAGCAATTGTCGCTGCAGTCCTTGGCACTGCCCGAATTGTCTGACGGTGAGTTGTTGGTCGAGGTGAATTACAGCGGCATCAGCACAGGCACCGAGCGCTTGTTGTGGGACGGCAGCATGCCGGCCTTTCCCGGTATGGGCTACCCCTTGGTGCCGGGCTACGAAACGGTGGGTCGGGTGATGCGCGCTTCTGCAGGTACGACATTGCAAGAAGGCCAAACGGTGTTTGTGCCAGGAGCGCAATGTTTCTCGGGTGTGAAGAGTTTGTTTGGTGCGTCTGCCTCGCACTTGGTGGTCAAGCAAGAACGGGTGATGCCAGTGCAAGAAACGCTCGGCGCACAAGCGGTGTTGTTGGCCTTGGCCGCAACGGCTTATCACGCAGTGTCAGGTGGCGGCAAACGCGACAAGATCGTGCCGCCCGATTTGATTGTGGGCCACGGTGTGATGGGTCGTTTGCTGGCGCGTTTGACCGTGGCGTCAGGCGCAAAACCACCGACGGTGTGGGAGACACAAAGCCATCGCCAATCGGGTGCAGAGGGCTACGCGGTGGTGCATCCAAAAGACGATGACCGGCGTGATTACAAAGCGATTTACGAGGTGAGTGGCGACGCCAGCATCTTGGACCAATTGATTTTGCGTTTGGCCCCCGGTGGCGAAATTGTGCTGGCGGGTTTTTACAAAGACAGTTTGCAGTTTGCTTATGCCCCCGCCTTCATGCGCGAGGCGCAAATCAGAACCGCTGCCGAATGGAAGCGAGCTGATTTGCAAGCGGTGACGCAATTGGCCCATGAGGGGCGTTTGTCACTGGACGGATTGATCACCCATTGCGAAACACCTGCCAAAGCCGATGCGGCTTACGGCGTGGCGTTTGGCGATGCCCTTTGTTTGAAGATGATTTTGGACTGGAGTGCAAACGCATGACAACGACATCTGGTGGTTCCACACAACCGATTCAATTTGTTGAGCGCCTGCGTCAAGAGGCCGCGGTTGAAACCAATGGGGTGCATTTGGGTGAGCCCACCAAAGAGACACAAATCATTGCGATTTATGGCAAGGGTGGCATCGGCAAAAGTTTCACGCTGGCCAATCTGAGTTACATGATGGCGCAGCAGGGCAAAAAAGTGCTGCTGATTGGTTGCGACCCCAAGAGCGACACCACCAGTTTGTTGTTTGGTGGCAAGGCATGTCCCACCATCATTGAAACGTCGTCGCGCATGAAGTTGGCGGGGCAGGCGGTGAGCATCAGCGATGTGTGCTTCAAACGCGATGGTGTGTTTGCGATGGAGTTGGGTGGACCTGAAGTGGGTCGTGGCTGCGGTGGACGCGGCATCATTCACGGTTTTGAAACGCTGGAAAAACTCGGTTTTCACGACTGGGGTTTTGACTATGTGTTGCTCGACTTTTTGGGCGATGTGGTGTGCGGTGGTTTCGGTCTGCCGATTGCACGCGACATGTGTCAAAAAGTGATTGTGGTGGGCAGCAACGATTTGCAGTCTTTGTACGTGGCCAACAACGTGTGCTCTGCCGTGGAGTACTTCAGAAAACTCGGCGGCAATGTGGGCGTGGCGGGCATGGTGATCAACAAAGACGATGGCACCGGCGAAGCGCAAGCGTTTGCAGCCAATGCGGGCATACCGGTGTTGGCAGCCATTCCTGCAGATGAAGACATTCGCCGCAAGAGTGCGAGCTACGAAATCATTGGCATTCCAGGTTCGCAGTGGGGCTCGTTGTTTGAAGGGCTTGCGACACAAGTGGCCTTGGCACCACCGGTGCGACCCAAGCCACAAACACAAGATGAATTGTTGGGCTTGTTCAGCGCCGACACGGTGGGACGCAATGTGGTGCTCCAGCCAGCGACCACCTTTGACATGATGGGCCGCGACGATGTGGTCAAGCCCAGCCTTGAAGTGATTTACGACGAGGTCTAAAGCCATGACACGCACCATCCCAATTGCCAAAGCGCCTGCAGAGCAGGTGCCCAGCACCACCTTAGAGGGTGATGGCATGGGTTGTCATGCCGGTGGAGAAACTTTGCTGGCAGCTGCCAAGCAAGCGGGCAAATCGGAAGTGCTGGCGCAGTACGCCAAAGACTATCCGCGCAATGAAAACGCGGGTCCACACGATCAGCCCCAAAGCATGTGCCCAGCGTTTGGTTCTTTGCGTGTGGGTTTGCGCATGAAACGCACCGCCACCATTTTGTCGGGCTCAGCCTGTTGTGTGTATGGCTTGACATTCACCTCGCACTTTTACGGCGCACGCCGCAGTGTGGGTTATGTGCCGTTCAACTCTGAAACCTTGGTGACGGGCAAGTTGTTTGAAGACATCCGCGAAGCGGTGCATGCACAAGCGGACCCTGAAAAGTTAGATGCGTTGGTGATCATCAACCTGTGTGTGCCCACCGCCAGTGGTGTGCCTTTGCAGTTGTTGCCCAAAGAGATCAATGGGGTGCGCATCATTGGCATTGATGTGCCTGGGTTTGGTGTGCCAACCCACGCAGAAGCGAAAGATGTGTTGGCGGGTGCGATGTTGCGTTATGCACGTCAAGAAGTGTTGTCAGGCCCTGTGGCTGCACCGCAAGGCGGACGCAAGGCATTGCCGAGCGTGGCCTTGCTCGGTGAAATGTTCCCCGCTGACCCGATTGGCATTGCGCAGTTGTTGGCACCGATGGGTTTGACCGCTGGACCAGTGGTGCCCACACGCGAATGGCGTGAGTTGTATGCGGCGCTGGACTGTGTATCAGTGGCGGCGATTCATCCTTTTTACACCGCCTGTGTGCGCGAGTTTGAAGCTGCTGGTCGTTCGGTGGTGGGCTCGGCACCAGTGGGGCTCGAGGGCACACAAGATTGGTTGCAAAACATTGGCCAAGCCAGTGGCATTGCACAAGAAAAAATTGATGTGGCACGCAACCAAGCTTTGCAAGCGATGCAAGGTTTGATGATGGCCAAACCGATTCAAGGGCGTATCACGTTGAGTGGGTACGAAGGCTCTGAGTTGTTGGTGGGACGTTTGTTGGTGGAGTGTGGTGCCGATGTGCGCTATGTGGGCACAGCGTGTCCTGCCACGCCATGGAACCAACACGATGCCGCTTGGTTGGCTGCCAAGGGTGTGCAAGTGCAGTTCCGTGCGTCACTCGAGCAAGACTTGGCAGCGATGCATGAGTACCAACCCGACTTGGCGATTGGCACCACACCAGTGGTGCAAAAAGCCAAAGAGGCGTGCGTGCCTTCGCTGTATTTCACCAATTTGATTTCTGCCAGACCGTTGATGGGTGTGGCAGGTGCGGGTTCGCTCATTCAAGTGGTGCAAGCGGCGATTGGTAACCAAAACAGGTTTGACCGCATGAAGTCATTTTTTGGTGGCACGGGTGCAGGGCACGCGACAGGTGTGTGGCAGTCGGTGCCAGTGGACCGGCCAGAGTTTCGCGCTGAAACCAAGCGTCAATTGGAACGCTTGCAGAAAAAGCGCAAAGCCGAGGAGATGGGCTGATGTTGGTACTTGACCACGATCGCGCTGGCGGCTACTGGGGAGCCGTGTATGTGTTCACGGCCATCAAAGGTTTGCAGGTGGTGATCGATGGCCCCGTGGGTTGCGAAAACTTGCCCGTGACATCGGTGTTGCATTACACCGATGCATTGCCGCCGCATGAGTTGCCGATTGTGGTGACAGGTTTGGCAGAAGAGCAATTGGGTCGTGAAGGCACAGAAGGTGCAATGAAGCGTGCACATGCCACGCTCGATCCCGAATTGCCAGCGGTGGTGGTGACAGGTTCGATTGCCGAAATGATTGGTGGTGGCGTGACGCCAGAAGGCACCAACATCCAACGCTTTTTGCCACGCACGATCGATGAAGACCAATGGCAATGCGCCAACCGCGCGATGTATTGGTTGTGGTCGGAGTATGGCTTGCGCAAAGTGCCAAAACGCGTGCCGTTTGAAGATCGGCCCGCGGGTGAAAAGCCCCGTGTGAACATCATTGGCCCTTGCTACGGCACCTTCAATTCACCCAGCGATTTGGCAGAAATCAAACGCTTGGTGCAAGGCATTGGTGCTGAAGTGAACATGGTGTTTCCATTGGGCAGTCACTTGGCCGATGTGTCGCGTTTGGTCGAAGCCGATGTGAACATTTGCATGTACCGCGAATTTGGTCGCATGTTGTGTGAGGCGCTAGAGCGGCCTTATTTGCAAGCACCGATTGGCCTGCACAGCACCACACAGTTTTTGCGCAAGTTGGGTGAGTTGCTGCACCTCGACCCCGAGCCTTTCATTGAACGCGAGCGTCACACCACGCTCAAGCCTTTGTGGGATTTGTGGCGTTCGGTCACGCAAGACTTTTTCTCCACCGCCAGCTTTGCGGTGGTGGCGACAGAAACCTATGCGCGCGGCTTGAAAAATTTCTTAGAAGTCGAGATGGGCTTGCCCTGTCGCTTCAGTGTGTCGCGCATGTCAGGTGAGAAGACCAACAACGAAGAAGTGCGTGCGTTGTGTCATCAGAAAACACCGCTGATCATGTTTGGCAGTTACAACGAGCGCATGTATTTGTCAGAGGTGGGTGGTGCTAGCCCGATGCGCACCACATTCATTCCTGCGTCGTTTCCTGGCGCCATCATTCGCCGCCACACCGGTACGCCCTTCATGGGCTACAGCGGCGCCACCTATGTGGTGCAAGAGGTGTGCAACGCTTTGTTTGATGCGCTGTTCAATATTTTGCCGTTGGCCACAGAGATGGACAAAACCGAGGCCACGCAAGCGCGGGGTGTGGTGATGCCCAGCACATCGTGGCATGAAGATGCGCAAGCGCTGTTGCGCGACATCATTCAATTGCAACCGGTGTTGGTGCAGATTTCTGCGGCCAAACAGTTGCGTGATCAAGCTGAAAAGTTGGCGAAAGCCAAGGGTGCGGAGGAAGTCCATGCCGAACATGTGAGTGCTGCCGGACAGGCACTGGGCATGGGGGTGGTGGCATGAATGTCGTTTATTTGAATGCATCAACACAGTTGTGTGCATTGACCGAATGTCGTGGCGATGTGCTGCGGCTACTCAAGCTGCGCGGGTTGAGCGCAGCAACGGCCGTGAGGCCTTTTTGTGAAGGAGCATTCATATGTCACAACGGACATCCATATCCGGTTTGACGGATGACGAAGCTCAGGAGTTCCATGCTTTCTGGATTCAAGGAACGGTCGCGTTCACGGCAGTCGCTGTGGTGGCCCACGTTCTTGTCTGGGCATGGCGTCCCTGGTTCTAAATCCGTTTTCTTTCATTTGATGGAGTAACTGTCATGTCTAACACCAGTCACCTGAATCAAGAGCATTTGCGTGCCGATGAATCACAAGCTTTTTGGACTATTTTTGCAATCGGATTTTCGATCTTCTTCGTCTTGGCTGTTCTGGCTTCCATGCTGGGCATCAATTGGAGAAGCTACTTTCCTGGCGCGGAAAGTACCAAAGGTTTGGTAGCTGGCGTGAAAGCTGCCGTTTACACCTTCATGTCGCATATCACCTAGGAGAAAACACCATGTGGCGAATTTGGAAACTTTACGACCCATTGCGGGCAATGGTTGTTCAAGGCATTTTCTTGTTTGGTTTAGCAGCAATGATTCATTTGATTCTGCTGAGCACCAACAAGTTCAATTGGCTGGACGGCGCGAAAAAAGCAGGCACCTCATCAGCGCAAAACGCGCCGATGCCAGCGCCTACACCGTCAGTGAAGTCTTAATTGACCCATTGACTTTTTCCGATGGGATGCCGACCGCGTGTCAGCTCCCATCCTTTCGATAGATAGATCCACACGAGAAGAGGGGCGCAATCATGGCCATGCTCAATTTTGAAAAAAAATACAGGGTGCGCGGTGGCACTTTGGTGGGGGGCGATCTCTTTGACTTCTGGATGGGTCCGTTTTATGTAGGATTTTTCGGGGTCACGACGGTCTTCTTCTCATTCTTGGGAACCGCGTTGATTTTGTGGGGTGCCTCACAAGGACCGACTTGGAATTTGTGGCAAATCAGCATTGCACCGCCTGATTTGTCGTATGGCTTGCGCATGGCCCCGCTGCTCGAGGGCGGCTTGTGGCAATTGATCACGGTATGTGCACTCGGTGCCTTTGTGTCGTGGATGATGCGCGAGATTGAAATTTGTCGCAAATTGGGCATGGGTTATCACGTGCCCTTTGCGTTTGGTGTGGCGATCTTTGCTTACTTCACGCTGGTGGTGATTCGCCCTGTGTTGTTAGGCGCTTGGGGGCATGGTTTCCCTTACGGCATTTACAGCCACCTCGACTGGGTGTCGAATGTGGGCTACCAGTATTTGCACTTTCATTACAACCCCGCACACATGTTGGCGGTGAGTTTTTTCTTTGCCACTGTGTTTGCGTTGTCCTTGCATGGTGGCTTGGTGTTGTCAGCGACCAACCCGCCCAAAGGCGAAGTGGTGAAAACGCCTGACCATGAAGACACATTTTTCAGAGACACGATTGGTTACTCGATTGGCACCTTGGGCATTCACCGTTTGGGTTTGTTCTTGGCACTGGCCGCTGTGTTGTTCAGCGCCTTGTGTATCGTGATCAGCGGACCGTTCTGGAGCCGTGGCTGGCCCGAATGGTGGGGCTGGTGGTTGAACATGCCGATCTGGAAGTGAAGCAGGAGAAAACACCATGCAATATCAAAATATTTTCACCACCGTGCAAGCGGTCGGTCCTGTGCACCACGGTGTAGAGCTTGGACATGGCAACAGCCCACGTTCGGGTGAACCCAAGATCTTTCACTTGCTAGGCCGCATTGGCAATGCGCAACTCGGGCCCATTTATTTGGGTGGCTTGGGCCTTGCTTCATTGATGTGCGGCTTGGCTGCCTTTGTGATCATTGGCATGAACATGTTGGCGTCGGTGAATTGGAACCCGATTCAATTTGTGCGACAGCTGTTTTGGTTGGCGCTTGAGCCACCAGCACCTGGTTATGGTTTGAGCTTTCCACCGATGAACCAAGGTGGTTGGTGGTTGTTGGCCGGTTTGTTTTTGACCGCATCCCTTTTCTTGTGGTGGGCGCGCATGTACCGACGTGCCAAAGAGTTGGGCTTGGGCATGCACATTCCATGGGCGTTTGCAGCGGCCATTTGGTTGTACTTGGTACTGGGCTTTTTCCGCCCCATCTTGATGGGTTCATGGGGTGAGGCTGTGCCGTTTGGCATCTTCCCGCACTTGGATTGGACGGCTGCGTTTTCATTGCGCTATGGCAATTTGTTTTACAACCCGTTCCATGCTTTGTCGATTGTGTTTTTGTATGGCTCAACTTTGTTGTTTGCGATGCACGGTGCCACGATTTTGGCGGTGGGTCGCTACGGTGGTGAGCGTGAGATCGAACAAATTGTCGACCGCGGTACCGCGTCAGAAAGAGCGGCTTTGTTTTGGCGCTGGACCATGGGTTTCAACGCCACGATGGAATCGATTCACCGTTGGGCTTGGTGGTTTGCGGTGCTGTGCCCCTTGACCGGCGGCATTGGCATCTTGCTCACCGGCACGGTGGTGGACAACTGGTATTTGTGGGCCATCAAACATGGTGTGGCGCCACCTTATCCTGAGGTGTTTCCCGCTGTTGTGGATCCCGCAACTTTGACAGGAGCAAAGCCATGATTCAACGACTCAGCACATGGTTTGTGATTGCCTGTATGGGCACATTGGTGGGTTGCGAACGCTTCCCGATGGACACGGTGCAACACGGTTACCGTGGCACTGGCATGGTGCAGGTGTACAACCCGCGCACCACTGCTTTGAAGGCGGAAGAAAACGAAGTGCCGCCTTCATTGCCAGCAGCGGCCACCGATGGCCCCAAGGCCAGTCAACTGTATAAAAACGTGAAGGTGTTGGGCAATTTGAGTGGGGGTGAATTCACCCGCTTGATGGTGTCCATGACCACCTGGGTAGCACCCACTGAGGGCTGTGCTTATTGTCACAACCCTGCAAATTTTGCAGAAGACACCAAGTACACCAAGGTGGTGGCGCGTCGCATGATTGAGATGACACGTCACATCAATGCCGACTGGAAAACACACGTGGCAGAAACAGGCGTGACTTGTTACACCTGCCACCGTGGCAACCCAGTGCCTAACTCGGTGTGGTTCAAAGAACCTGAACAACACAAAGGCGCTGATTTCATCGGTGACCGTGCAGGGCAAAACTTGGCTTCTAAAACAGTGGGTTTGAGTTCGTTGCCAAGCGATCCGTTCACACCTTTCTTGTTGGGTGAGCTCGACATTCGTGTCAATGGCCCCACGGCCTTGCCCAGTGGCAACCGTCACTCCATCAAACAAGCGGAGTGGACCTATGGCTTGATGACACACATGTCAACTTCATTGGGCGTGAACTGCACGTATTGCCATAACACCCAATCGTTCTCGAACTGGAAAGGCAATCCGCCGCAACGTGCGACGGCATGGCATGGCATTCGCATGGCACGTGATTTGAACACCGCGTATATGGAGCCTTTGACCGATGTGTTTCCTGCGCATCGATTGGGCCCCACCGGCGATGTGGCCAAAGCCAATTGCGGCACTTGCCACCAAGGGGCCTACAAGCCTTTGAATGGTCAGTCGATGTTGAAAGACCATCCTCAGTTGGCAGGACCGGGCACAGGGCCCGTGGGTGCCAAGGTGGCGCAAAAATAATGAGGTAGCACACCATGTTGATGCCCGTGAAAGCGTTGGTGCCACAGCAAATTTTGCTGGCCCAACCGCGCGGGTTTTGTGCAGGTGTGACACGTGCCATCGAGATTGTTGAACGTGCGCTGCAAAAGTTCGGTGCACCGGTGTATGTGTTTCATGAAATTGTGCACAACCAGTTTGTGGTGAACGAACTCAAAGACAAAGGCGCTATTTTTGTCAACGTCTTAGAAGACATTCCCGATGCAAGCGTGGCCATCTTCAGCGCGCACGGTGTGTCGCAAGCGGTCAGGCGTACCGCACAAGCCAAGCGCTTGCAAGTGGTAGATGCCACTTGCCCCTTGGTGACCAAAGTGCATAACCAAGCCCAACGCTACGCCAAAAAAGGGTATGCGTTGGTGATGATTGGTCACGCTGGCCATGAAGAGGTCGAAGGCACCATGGGCAGCGTGGACATTGAGGTGCATTTGGTGAGTGATGTGAGCGATGTAGCCGGTTTGTCATTCAGCGCAGCGCAACCTTTGGCGTATGTCACGCAAACCACCTTGAGTTTGGATGACACGCGCGACATCATTGCGGCTTTGACAGACAAGTTTCCGCACATCGAAGGCCCGCATGTGGACGACATTTGCTACGCCACACAAAACCGACAAACCGCCGTGCGCGCATTGGCCAAGCAAGTGGACTTGGTGTTGGTGGTGGGCGCGAGAAACAGTTCAAACTCCAACCGCTTGCGCGAAGTGGCTGCCAGCGAGAAAAAGCCCGCTTATTTGGTGCAAGACCAATCTGAAATAAAACCGGAGTGGTTACAAGGCGTGACCTCGGTCGGCATCACCTCCGGCGCATCGACACCCGAGGTGTTGGTGCAAGGGGTGGTGCAAGCGTTGTCACAGCATGCAGGCACGCGCGTGCATACATTGCCAGGTGTGCAAGAGGATGTGTTGTTCCGTTTGCCAGCTGAGTTGATGTGATGCGAAAGCAGCGCTGATGGAACCTCAAGCTGCACCGCAAGCTGCTGTCACCGGCGTGGTGGTGGTGTTTCTGGTGGATTTGCTCAAACCACACCGCTCATGGGGTTGGATGAAATTGGCGCAAGGTGCATCGCACTTGCTCAAAATGCCCGGCGTGCTTTTCAGCAAAGTGATGGGCAGTGGTCACGAGGGTGGTTTTGGTTTGCGACCGAGTGCAACACATCAGGGATTGATTGTTGTCCTAGAAAACAGCGAACAAGCCGATGCGTTTTTGAAAAGCGATTGGGTTGAACAATACAAAACCTATGCACGTGAATGGTGCAGTGCTGTGATGACGGTCACCAGCAGCAAAGGCCAATGGAACCAAGTGGCTTGGTTGCCCACAGACCCAGACCTTGTCAACGCAAGCAGTGACCGAGGCTGGGTGGCCACGCTCACGCGAGCGAGCATTCGTCCGGCCAGTGCGATGGCGTTTTGGCGATATGCACCAGCTGCACAAGCTGATTTGTCGTCTGCACAAGGTTGTGTGTTGGCGATGGGGTTGGGTGAAGCGCCCTTGGTGCGTCAATGCACTTTCAGCATTTGGAAAAACACCGAGTCGATGTTGAGCTACGCACATTCGGGGGCGCATCAAACCGCCATTCAAGCAGCTTACAAACACGGCTTTTTTTCTGAATCGATGTTTGTGCGCATGCGTGTGTTGCGCACAGCAGGGGTGTGGAACGGTGTTTTCATGGGGCATGCAGACACCACAGGAGTTGCCCATGCGTGACGCCCATGTGGTGGTGGTCGGTGCTGGCATGGGTGGTTTGGTGTCCGCATTGTTGTTGTCGCACCAAGGGGTGCGGGTGACGGTGGTGGAGGGCGCACAAGCACCCGGCGGAAAAATTCGGCAATTGGATGTCAATGGCTGTGCGATTGACAGCGGGCCTACAGTGTTCACCATGCGTTGGGTGTTTGACGAATTGTTTGATGCGGTGAATGCATCGTTTGACCGCGAATTGAAAATTCAACCTCTCGATGTGTTGGCGCGTCATGCTTGGGCTGACGGTAGCGCACTCGATTTGTTTGCCGATGTGCAAGCGTCGAATGATGCGATCGCGCGGTTTGCGGGTTTGGCAGAGGCTAAAAACTTTGAACGCTTTTGTGCCAAAGCACGCAGCGTGTATGACACCTTGCAAGCGCCGTACATCCAAAGTCCGTCGCCAAGCGTGGTGCAAATCATGAAAGCTTTGGGGCCCAGAGGCCTTGGGGTGCTGGCCTCCTTGGGCGCGATGTCGAGTTTGTGGGACAGCTTGGGGCGCTATTTCAAAGACCAACGCATGCGTCAATTGTTTGCACGCTATGCCACTTATTGCGGTTCATCGCCGTGGTTGGCACCTGCCACATTGATGTTGATTGCACAGGTTGAGATGGATGGGGTGTGGTCGATCGAAGGTGGCATGCATGCACTGCCGCGTTGCTTAGAACGCATGGCCAAACAGCGTGGGGTGACATTCATGTACGGGCAGCCGTGCAAAAGCATCGACACCCGAGGTGGCAAAGTCAGTGGTGTGTTGTTGGCTGAGGGGAACTATTTGCCTGCCGATGCGGTGGTGTTCAATGGCGATGTGTCAGCGTTGCATGCGGGGCTTTTGGGTGCTGATGTGGCCAAGCCCACAGCGCAAGCCAACCGCGAGCGTTCGTTGTCAGCCATCACCTGGTCGATGGTGGCCAAGACCAGTGGCATGCCGTTAGAGCGACACAATGTGTTTTTTCAAAACACCTACGCGGATGAGTTTGAGGCGATTTTCAATCGCAAGGCTTTGCCCGACAAACCAACGGTGTATGTGTGCGCACAAGACCGCGGTATCGATGCACCTGTTCCCGAAGAGGGCGAGCGTTTGCTTTGTTTGGTGAATGCGCCTGCCGTGGGCGATCAAGATGTTTTAACGCACGAGGCGATCGAGCAATGTCAACACAACAGCTTTCAACTGCTGCAGCAATGTGGCCTGCAACTGCACAGCACACCTTCCCAAATACAGCGCACAACACCGATCGAGTTCAACCGCTTGTTCGCGGGAACGGGCGGGGCGCTGTATGGTCAAGCGACGCACGGTTGGATGGCGGCCTTCGCGCGCCCGAACGCCAAGAGTTTGATACCCGGACTTTTTTTGGCGGGGGGCAGCGTGCATCCGGGCCCTGGGGTTCCCATGGCAGCTATGTCGGGTCGGCTGGCGGGCGCAGCAGTGATGGCGCACCTCGCTTCGACCAAACGGTCAACCCTGGCGGTTACCTCTGGTGGTATGTCGATGCACTGAGCGATGACGGCCAGTTTGGCTTGACCATCATCGCGTTTGTGGGCAGTGTGTTTTCACCTTATTACCGATGGGCGAACCAACGCAGCGCTTTGGTGGATCCCAACAACTACTGTTGTTTGAATGTGGCGTTGTACAGCAAGCAACACCACCATTGGGCCATGACCGAGCGCGGCGCAGGCTGGTGCGAACGTGGTGCTGATTATTTTTCAATTGGACCAAGTCAATTGCAATGGGATGGCCAAGCGCTGCACATCGATGTCCGCGAAATGACCGTGCCGTGGGCGCAAACCATCGAGGGGCGGGTGAGTTTTTACCCCGATCATTTGTTTAACTTTGGGGTCAACTTAGACCCACAGCATCGGCACATGTGGGGGCCCTTGGCACCGAGTGGGCGTGTGACGGTGCAGATGAAAAAACCCAACTTGTCTTGGCAAGGCCATGCGTATTTGGACAGCAATGAGGGGAGCGAACCGATTGAAAAACCATTTCAAGAATGGGACTGGTCGCGCTCACGTTTGGCCAACGGTGATGTGGCCGTCATGTATGACGTGCAGTTGAAAGGTGGTGCTTCGCAGGTGTTGGCCTATCGCTTTGACACCCGTGGTGGGGTGAGCACCTTTGAGGTGCCTGCTGTGCAGCATTTGAAAAAAACCGCGTGGCGCATACCCAGGCGCATGCGCAGCGATGGGCCGGTGGAGGTGACGCACCAATTAGAAGACACACCGTTTTACCAACGCGCTGTGTTACGCAGTAGTTTGTTGGGTGAAACTGTAGACAGCTTTCATGAAACGCTCAATGTGCCGAGGCTGAGCAGTACCGCGGTGCAAATGATGTTGCCTTGGCGCATGCCACGACGCGCGTGAACTACTGTGGCACGACCTCGTGCGCCATGAACTAGTGAGGTACGCCGTCAGTCAGCGTGATGCCCCGACGCTGCGCTTCAACACGCTCGCTCAAAATCAGCATCCATTCAATTTTTTCTGCAATGCTGCGCGGCTGTGGTGGCGTGATGCCTTTGGGCAAGCCCAGTTCTGATCGCTCACACGCATCGATCAAATATTGAATGGCTTCTAGAGGTGCCGCTTTGACGCGGGGTGTTGTCAACCAACCAGCTTGCAATTTGGATTGTCCCAACAAAGCGAATTTGCGGGTGGTGCTGACAACAGTGCGATGGTCGATCGCGTTGCAACCGTCGCGTCGCAATTGCTGACCGATTTCTGCATAGATCAAACGTGCAGCCAAAATCGCTGCGCGACAGTCTTTGGGTAACTCTGCAATACCGTCTTGCGCTTTTTTATAAAGTTGTTCGGCTTCGTCTAAGACGCGGCCGATCACAATTTGCAATGCAGGTGAAAACACAGGGGCTTTCAACCACTCCGTTGGCTCGATGCCCACTTCGCGCATCCAAGCGTGGGGCAAATACAAACGTGCTCTGCGTGCATCTTCACCCACATCACGTGCAATGTTGGTGAGTTGCATGGCCACACCCAACTCACATGCGCGTGCCAATGCACTTGCATGGCGCGGGCCCATGATCCAACACATCATGGCACCCACACTGCCTGCCACACGGGCGCCATATTGGTGCACTTCTTCGATGGTGTGATAGGTTTTGCCTTGCGCGTCCCAAGCGAAACCTTCGATCAAAGCCTCTAACATGGCGCGCGGCAGTTGGTATTGGTGCACCACCATCGCCAAGGCGTTGTCTTCTAAGTAGGCTTGTGGGTGGCCGCTGTAAATCGCATCCAAACGCGCTTTCAATTCGTCGAGTGCTTCGTCGCTCGATTCACCTTCATCGACCAAATCGTCTGCCACGCGACAAAACGCGTACAGCGCAATCGACGCGGCGCGCACGCGTTGCGGCAACAATTTAGAAGCCGCAAAGAAACTCTTTGAGCCGCCGCGCATCATGGCGACGCAGGCTTGCAAGTCGTAGGCGGTGGACAGTTCAGGTGTTGAACGCATGAGCATGGGGTACCACCGTTTCAAGTGCTTTGGCTGACATCAACACACCAGGGACGCCCGCACCCGGATGGGTGCCAGCGCCAACCATGTAAAGGCCTGTGACATCTTCGCTTCGGTTGTGCGGTCTGAACCATGCGCTTTGCAGCAGCAAGGGCTCTAATCCAAAACCAGCACCTTTGAACGACCAGAGCCGCTCTTGAAAATCCAAAGGGGTCATGACACGTGAGGTGACCAAGTTTTTTTGCAAATCGGGCAACACCGATTTTTCCAAAGCCTCTGCAATCGCCAAACGATAGCGCTCGGTGTGCGCCAACCAGTCGGTCCCGCTGTCTAAGTGGGGCACCGGTGACAGCGCATAAAAGCTGTCGCAACCCGCTGGTGCCAATGAAGGGTCGGTGGCGGTGGGGCGGTGCAAATACAAACTGAAGTCATCGGCCAGTTTGTGACGTTTGAAAATATCTGTCAACAACTCTTTGTAGCGCGGCCCGAGCACCATCATGTGGTGTGGCACCTGCGGGTATTGCACCGATGTGCCAAAGTACCAAACAAACAAGCCCATCGAATAGCGACCCTTGTCGATTTTGCGATCGGTCCAGTGGCTTCTGTGTTGCGGTGCCACCAAGTGTTTGTAAGTCCATGCGGTGTCAGCGTTGCTGACCACGATGTCTGCTGGAATGAATTCACCGTTGCTGAGCTCAACACCTGTGGCGCGGCGTTGGTTGTCGATTCTGATTTGCGTGACAGGTGCATTCAAGCGTATGTTGACACCACGCTCAGCGAGCAAACCCACCAAGCCTTGCACGATGGCACCGGTGCCACCCATGGCCGAGTGCACACCCCATTCGCGTTCGAGCGAATTGATCAAGGCGTATGCACAGGTCACTGAAAATGGATTGCCGCCAATCAACAGCGGGTGAAAACTCATGACGATGCGGAGTTTTTCATGCTTGATGTGTTTGGCCACCAAGCTGTGAATGCTCTTCCAAGCGCCCATGCGGGTGAACGATGGAATGGCTTTGATGAGGTCACCCAGCGTGTCAAACGCGATCGAGCCCAAACCTTCAAAGCCCAATTTGCGGCACAACTCGGCGTCTTCTAAAAACCGTTCGTAGCCAGCGATGTCAGCGGCTGAGAACTTGGCAATTTGCGCGCACATTTTGGTGTGGTCGGCGCTGTAATCAAACCATGTGCCGTCGCTGAAGCGTATGCGATAAAACGGGTCCATGCGACGCAAGTCAATGTCATCGGAAAACTTGCGGCCACACATTTGCCACAACTCTTCAAGCAAGAAGGGCGCTGTGATGATGGTGGGGCCTGCGTCGAAGGTAAAACCTTGTTGCTTGAAAACATAGGCACGCCCGCCTGGTGCATCGAGTTTTTCAAGAACTTTGACGTCATAGCCTTTCACGCTCAAGCGAATGGCTGCTGCCAAACCACCGAAGCCACTGCCGATGACCACGGCCACAGGTTTGCGTTTGGCGTTGCCTTGCGCGGCAATCACACCTATCGGGTCTTCGGGGTGGCGGTAGGCGTTCATACAAACTTTTCAGTGGAATGCACGCTGTCGTGCGAGGGCAAAGTTGGCGTGTTGCTTTCTTGGGCGCGAGATAGCGCCCAGCCCCAAATACGTTGCATGGGCCATGGGAACACCATCAACAGGTGTTCCACGATTGCTAGCCCCAACAAGCTGGCCAGCAACACCCAACCGGTGGTGACAGCCACCACGCCTTGTTGCGCTTGGAAAATCAGCCAACCAAATGTGACGCAGGCAGCGATGAAGGTCGTGGCAAAGCAAACCGTCATCTTGCGGTGTTGAAAATAACTGGCCAGGTATTTCAAATGCGCTGGTAAATAACTGGCACCGTTTTCAACCACACCAAAAAACAAATTGAGCTTGGCACTCACGCGCATGCACCACAGCAAGGCAAAGGTGCACAAAGCCAAGTGGTTGGGATGGTTGCTTTGCATGACCCACAGCACAGCGAAATTCACAACCAACGCCAACTCGTGGTGCATCACCACTTGGAAGGCTTGCGCAAACCGTTGCCAACCTTGAGCACCTTCGTCCAAAGCCACTTTGCGTGGCCCGGTCAACCAACCGGTGAGAAAGGCCAATTCATGCCAACCCCACATCAAAATCACGCAACCAAACGCCAAGTAGGCGTTGCCCACGCTCACCACTTGCATGCTGTGGTGAATGCCCACAAAACTCAACACCAACAACACCGACCACGCGCTCATGCTCCATCGAAAACTCCAAGCGGGCAGTCGGTCTAACCACAAAATAATGCCCGTGCCAAACCACCAGCACAAGACCGCAAACACAACGGCAAACAGAGGTTCAGTTACCACGAAGGCTCCATGCGGGTTTGCACTGGCAAGTTGTGTTGTTGCACAGGCATGAAATACAACTGGCCAAATGTCCACAAGGCTTGCACACCACAGCTTGCGCGTGTGAACCAACTCAGCACACCGCCTTTGGCTTTGGCTGCATCGTTGCGTTGAGAAATTTCAAACAGGCGATGCAGTCGGCTGCGAAATACTGGGTTGTCGGTGTCCAACGAAATTGGAAACACTTGTTTCGAAATTTCGGTGGTGATGCGAAACACCGTGTAGTCGTATTCGGTCGAATCCAAGCCCATCGCCTCGTGCAACATGGGGCGGCTGTGATCGCGCACATACATGGTGGCATACACGGCCAACAAGAAAAAGCGGATCCATAACAAATTACCACCTCTGAGCAAATGCGGGTTGGCGCGCATGATCAATGCAAACGATTCGCCATGGCGAAACTCGTCATTGCACCAACGCTCAAACCAGCGAAAGATGGGGTGAAAGCGCTTGTCAGGATGACGCTCGAGTTGACGGTAAATCGTGATGTAACGCGCGTAACCAATTTTTTCGGACAAGTAGGTCGCGTAAAAAATGTATTTGGGCTTGAAGTAGGTGTAGGCCTTGGTGCGTTTCAAGTCGCCCAAGTCAATGCCTAAGTTGAAATCTTTCAACGATTGGTTGATGAAGCCCGCATGGCGTGACTCATCGCGTGCCATGAAGGTCATCAGTTGTTTGATGTCTGGGTTGCTGATGTTTTTGCGAATCTCGTTGTACAAAATGCAACCCGAAAACTCGGAGGTGAGCGAGCTCACCAAAAAGTCTAAAAACTCTTGGCGCATTTCAGGTGAGAGTTGCGGCATCAGTTGCGCGACTTCATCGGCAAACTGGGCATCGCGCTGAAAGTGATCGTGGTTGTTGTCGCCTTCGTACTCTTGCATCATCGCGTCCCACTCGGCGCGCACGGGGGACACATCGATGCGGTCCATCGCGTCAAAGTCGGTGGTGTAAAAGCGCGGGCTGAGCAAGGTGCTTTGCACGGCTTTTTCATTGGCATCGGAGGCGGAGTTGATGACGGCGGTGTTCATGTGGGTTCCTTAGGGTCTCGATCAATTCTTGTCGGTGGCAGATTTGATGTGTTGAAACACAGCAAGATTGCTGGGGCCAAACGAGGCCAAATCAATCTGTTGGCCGGTGGCGTTGTCTTTGAGGGTCATGCGTCCTTGGGGGTGGGCCAGCAATTCAAAGCTGGGACCACTGTCGATGTCACGCCGTTTGCGCTCGCGTGCCATGGCGCGCAAGGTGCCACGCAAAAAACCTTGTTCGCCTTCAAAGCGTGTGATTTCTTGGTTGTTGCGCGCGTCAAGCACCACCACTTCGCCTTGTGGCCCATCTTCAAAACGCAAGGCCATGTGCCATTCAACGGGCGTTTCTGGGTGCGCGATGGGCAGGGCCGATTGCCGAATGGCAAACAAGCCCAGCAATAAAAAGCCGAGCGACAGCACTGCAAACTGAGGCACTGTCATCTTGGGTTTCATGCCATCACTCCTTCACCAGACGAACTGGTGTTGTGCGTGCTGCGCGGCACTTGTCGCATCGCGAGGTGTGGGTTTTCTGCTTGCCAAGCTTGCGCCAATGCGTGCGCCAGTTTCTCGGCATCAGGCAAACAGCGCATGGTGGGTTGGGGTTGCTTCACATGCCACGCACGTGCATGGGGCCACAGATGCAGCCATGCAATGCGATCAGCCGAGTTCAATTGCAACGCAATGTCACCGCTGTCGTCGTTGATGCGACCCAAGTCAGCCGCCACGATGCGACGCAAAGGCACATTGAAAGTGAGCGACAACACAATGCCAATGCGCATGACCACACGGCGGTTGGTGAGCGTGTACAACGCCGTTTGCGCGGCATAGTAAGCACTGATGCTCAATAGCCCCAAAGCCACAACAGCCAGCAACAAACTGGTGCCGCATTGTTTGACGATGTATGCGGTTGACTCGCCTTGGTCGAGGAAATGAGCCAGTTGCAGCAACCACATCAGCGAAAAGTAAATGGCAATTTTGCGCACATGAAAAGCATGAATGGCGAGCTGCTTCCAGTCAGGCGCTGCTTGCCAAACAATGTGTTCGCCTTCGGGCAGCAGCTCGGGCAAGCCCGGTGCGGCCTCAAACTCGTGCTCGTGCTGCGGCGTGGTCATACCAAGGGTTCCTGGCGGTTGTGGGTGGCGTAGAGCAAACCGGCGCCATAGTAGGCACTGATTTTTTCTTCTTCCAGCATGGTGATGGCGTCTGGTGATTTGGTCAGCGGCACATTCACGAACTGTGAAGACAGCAGGGCGTACACATCGATCGCATCGGTATGAATGCGCGCGAAATTCACCGGCATCAACACTGACTTGTCAGTGCCTTGCAAAGTGATTTCGATGTAGCGAAACATCATTTCAGAGCGGTCAACCCAGAGGTCTTTCACATGGCCAGCCACCACACCATCGTCGCCATACACAGGCAAGCCGCGTGGGTCGGTGTCTTGTTTGGCAACGCCATGGTCACCTGCGACACGCAAGGGCACAATTTTGGGGTCACCCTCGAGTGTGAGCTCTGGCACATCGGCGCGATTGGCCCAAGCGCCGGGGCCAATGCCTGCCAACAACGGATCGCCCACAGGCTCTAATGGCGCACCGTTCCAACCATGCATGGGCTTGGCTTGAAAGCTGCCGTCTTGACGGTTCAAGTCAGGGCTGAGCATGTCATGGCCATTGGCCATTTTGTAGGCTTTGGCCTCGGGCACGGGAGGCCAACCTTCGATGTGCGGACCATTCTCGCGACCCGAATCCATCGGATAACCTTCGCGATGGTTTTCGCGCAACAAATAATAAATGAGGCCGGCAAAAAAGGCCCAAAAGATGTACAGCACAATTTGTGCGACATCGACGTACTGTGTGATCGCGCCTGTTTCCATGGTGATTTCTCCTTTGCTATGGCGTGACTAAACTCAACTCGGAAACTCTGCCAACCCAAACGATTGACGGGAACCTTGCGAACTTTCTTGGTTGTGTTGACGCACCAGCGGACCCAATGCAATCAACACCACAAACAACATATAAATTTCTATGTGATACACAAAGCTGTAAGCCGTGGCAGCACTGGTGAGGCTTTCGCCCAAATCACCCTGCAAGGCCAACTCAGCCACACCATCGCGCAGCAGACCGCCCACGGCCATGGCCACACCTGCGGCAGTGGCTTGCACAGCGCCCCAAGCGCCGAGCACCAAACCACTTTCAACACCATCGCGAAACGACATGGCGGTGACCAACATGCCCACAGAAAACAATCCGCCTGCAAACCCAATCAAGAAGGTGCCGATGCGAAACAAAGCAGCTGATTCGAGAGGTGCAGAAAAAATCACAAACGCAAAAGCAGGCAAGCCGAGCAACACGCCACCGCTGGCTAAACGACATGCATGGATGCCACGCTCTAACCATTTGGCCGACGCAAAAAATGCCAGCAACGCACCACCCGCACTCAAAGCAGTCAATGCACTTGTGTCACCCACTTCGAGGCCTAATACTTCTGCACCAAAGGGCTCCAGCACAATGTCTTGCATGCTGAAAGCGGCAGTGCCCAACGCCACGGTCCACAAAAAGCGACGCATCTTAGGCAGTGCCATCAAGCGGCGCCAATTGTTTTGAAAACCTTGCTTTTCGCGCGCACCGCGGCTTTGGCCACGGGCTTCTTGTTTCCACAACGACATCAGGTTGAGCACCACCACCACCACCGCAGAGCCTTGAATGACCTGCACCAAACGGGTGGGGCTGAAATCAGCCAACAACCAACCAAACAATGTGCTGCTGATGATCATGCCCAAGAGCAACATGGCATACAGCAATGCCACCACACGTGGGCGTTTTTCTTCATTGGCCAAATCGTTGGCCAATGCCATGCCTGCGGTTTGGGTCACTTGCAAACCTGCACCTACCAACACAAAAGCCAGCATCACACCTGCACGGCCCAACCACAGTGTGCCCTCGGGTGGGTCAGACAACAGCAACAAAGCAAACGGCATGATGGACAAACCACCAAACAGCATCAATGTGCCCAACCACAAATAAGGAATGCGACGCAAACCCAACACCGAAGGGTGGGTGTCGCTTTGGTAACCAATGAAGGCCCGCAACGGTGCAAACAACAACGGAATGGCAAAGGCTGCAGCCACCCATGCCGCTGGCATTTGCAACTCCACAATCATCACGCGGTTCAAGGTGCCCACCAACAACGCTGTGCACATGCCAATGACCGCTTGAAACAATGACAAACGCAACAACCGACCCAACGGCAATTCAGGCGACGCAGCATCTGCAAACGGCATGAAGCGCAAGCTATACGCCTGCAACCATGCTGGCATGAGAAAGCGACGGGTCAGGGCGCGGCGTGTCATGTGCGTTGCCACTCCCAAGCGTGTGAGGTGTAAAAACCTCGGCTGATACGCGCACTGCGATGCGCTTGCCAGCCTTGCATATTGGCTTGCGATTGCAACGCCATTTGCAAATCAGTTTGTTTGACAGGCTCTAGCGCAGGCGAACGGTCGCTCTTGGGAAACAAACGACCCACGCTGTGCATCACAGCCAACAAAGGTGTGTGTGGAGCAAAAGTGAAAATCATCGAGCCGCGTGTGCGCAAGGCCAAACGCGACAAAGCCTCAGCGATGTCATGGGTGTCGTAGTGGATGAGCGAGTCCATCGCCACCACATGGTCAAACTCACCCAAGTCGGGGCTGAGCATGTCGCCTGACATGAACGAAATGCTGCCGCCTTGTGTGTTGCTGAATTCATGCACCAATCGGTCTTTGGCCAATTGCACCAAGGTGGGCGACAAATCAATCGCCACCACCTCGGCACCGCGTTGCGCCGCTTGCATGGCCAATGCACCGGTGCCACACCCTGCATCGAGCAAACGCAAACCGCGCATGTCTTCGGGCAACCAAGACAGCAAGTTCTCACGCATGAGATTGCGACCTTCGCGCACGGTGCGACGGATGCGACCCACAGGTGCATTCGAGGTCAGCGTTTCCCACGCTTTCGCAGCGGTGCGATCGAAATAGGTTTCGATCTTGGCGCGTCGTTCGATGTAGCTGGCGTGTTCCATCAATCAAATCCAAGCAAATCAAAAATATCGCGGTCTTTCATCGGTACCGCAGGCAAGGGGTCTGAACCCAACCACAGCGCCGCGGCCAAACGCATGTACTCGTCTTGCACCGCTTTCACAGCGGGTGTGGGTTCGAGTTCAAACAAGGTTGACTTGGTGAGACGGCTGCGACGAATCTCGTCGAGGTTGGGAAAGTGCGCCATGGTTTTCAAACCCACCACAGCGTTGAACTTGTCGATCTGATCGGTGGCATCGCTGCGGTTGGCAATCACGCCGCCCAATCGCACGTTGTAGTTTTTCGCCTTGGCACCAATCGCTTGCACGATGCGGTTCATCGCAAAGATCGAATCGAAATCGTTGGCGGTCACAATCAATGCGCGATCCGCGTGTTGAAGCGGGGCTGCAAAACCGCCGCACACCACATCGCCCAACACATCAAAAATCACCACATCGGTGTCTTCTAACAAGTGGTGTTCTTTGAGCAGTTTGACGGTTTGTCCCACCACATAACCACCGCAACCTGTGCCAGCAGGCGGGCCGCCCGCTTCAACACACATCACACCGTTGTAGCCTTTGTAAACAAAGTCATCCACGCGCAACTCTTCGGCATGGAAATCGACGGCTTCGAGCGCATCGATCACCGTGGGCATGAGTTTTTTGGTGAGTGTGAACGTCGAGTCGTGTTTGGGGTCGCAACCAATTTGCAACACGCGCTTGCCGAGTTTGCTGAATGCCACTGACAAGTTAGAGGAGGTGGTGCTCTTACCGATGCCGCCTTTGCCGTACACAGCAAACACTTTGGCGGTGCCAATTTTCACGCTCGGATCCATTTGCACTTGCACGCTGCCTTCGCCATCGGGTGGACGCGGGCCGCGGCGAATTTCTTGCACTGGAATAGCGGTGGTTTCGATCATGCGGGGACTCCTTGTTGTACGCCTTCGAGGCGGTCCTCTAACTCGTCGCCTGCACGTTGCAAGGCGTTCATGGTTTCTGCATCGGGTTGCCAATATTGACGACGCGATGCCTCTAACAAACGGCCAGCCACCTTGGCTGAGGCCGTCGGATTCAGTTGCGCCAAGCGTTCGCGCATTTCGGGATCTAGGATGAAGGTTTGCGCCAACTGCTGATACACCCAAGGCTGCACTTGGCCGGTGGTGGCTGACCAACCCATCGTGTTGGTGAGGTGCGCTTCAATTTGACGCACGCCTTCGTAACCGTGTTGCAACATGCTTTCGTGCCACTTGGGGTTGAGCATGCGGGTGCGTGTTTCAAGTGCGACTTGTTCGGTCAAACTGCGCACCACGCCATCGCCCTGGGTTTGATCCACCACATACACAGGTGGTGCGCTCGCGGCGTTGCCATCGCGTTGGTGTTTGGCTTGCAACACTGCGCGGCTGATGCCACCCAGCGTGTCAAAGTAAGTGTCAATGCTGGTCACACCCAACTCAACCGAATCGACGTTTTGATAGGTCAGCGCCACATTGGCCAACACGTTTTGCAACAAATTGTTGTTGCGCATCGGTTGACCACTGCGACCATAGGCAAACCCTTTGCGCGTGGTGAAGGCATTGCCCAACTCGTCTTCGTTGTCCCAACAACTTGCATCGACCAAATGGTTCACATTGGCACCGTAGGCACCTTCGGCATTGCCAAACACGCGCATCGACGCTGTTTCCATGTCGCCACCAAACTCGGCCAAATAGGCGAGGGCATGTTTGCGCACAAAGTTGCTCTCTTCGGGTTCGTCTGCACTGGCCGCTAAAAACGCTGCTTCGGCCAACAACTTGATTTGCATGGGCAACAGGTCGCGGAAAATACCTGACAGTGTGATCACCACATCAATGCGTGGACGACCCAATGTGGCCAGCGGTATCAAGCTCGCGCCCGCCAATCGACCATAGCTGTCAAACCTGGGCAAAGCACCCATCAACGCCAGGGCTTGTGCGAGTGGGCCGCCTTCGGTTTTGAGGTTGTCGGTGCCCCACAACACCATCGCCACGCTCTCGGGCAAACCTTGTCCATCCGCTGCATAGCGGGCCAGCAATTTGTCGGTTTGACGCTGTGCATCTTGCACCGCAAAGGTGCTGGGCAAACGGAAGGGGTCTAAGCCGTGCAAATTGCGTCCGGTGGGCAACACCTCAGGGTTGCGCAACAAATCGCCACCGGGGGCAGGGCTGATGTAGCGACCATCGAGTGCGCGCAGCAAGCCTGTCAACTCATGGTCAACACACAACAAGGCATTGGTTTTCACCAACTGACACAAAGCGCGCCATTCGGTGTCGTTCAAATGTTTGGCTTGTGCTTGCAAGTCTGATTCAGAAGCGCCGTCTAACAATTGCTCTAACAACTCAGGCGCATCGATGTTCATGGCCGTGGCCATGGCTTGCAAGGTGGACAAACGTTGCGCGCGATCGGGCAAGCGACCCACCACATGCAAGCCTTCGGGAATGAGTGTGTATTCAAGCGTCAACAATTGCGCTTGCAAGGCATCAATCCATGGCAGATGGGCGGATGCATCTGAGTGGCTGTGTGTGTCAGCCAAAGCTTGCATATTTTCAGGCAACGCTTGTGATTTTTCAGGCACCGTCAAATCCAACGCGCAAGCCTGTGTGTAAATCAACTCAGCCAACGCAGGGCGCTCTTGCGCATCTGTTGGCTCCAGCGTGCGCCAACGTTCCAACGATTGCTTCACCTCCAACAACTCTTTGTACAAACCTGCATGTGTCAATGTGGGGGTGAGGTAGCTCACC
>ERZ650311.449-NODE-449-length-26376-cov-37.647696_pt1 | contig 26376 bp, 21 predicted proteins | sample MGYA00376247_ERZ650311 | MGnify/ENA primary metagenome ERZ650311 (study PRJEB26733, sample SAMN07839324) | wastewater metagenome | biome: small river; feature: stream; material: water | place: USA: North Carolina | collected 2016-07-28 ...
GAAGGTGAGCGAAACGCTCCTGACAACGGACCGCATCCAGACCGTGGCGCCGGTGGCGAATCTCCCGACGGAGCCAAAGTATGAGGACGCCTTCGTTGAGCTGGTCGCGTGGGTCTGGACGGAGGGCACCTTCGACGGAGCCATGACACGGATCTACCAATCTCACCGCTACAACCCTGGGTACGTCGCCGACATCGCTCGAACCCTGACGTCCCTGTTCGGCGATGAGCGCGCCGAACTGCAGTCCATTCGCACGGCGCTCAAGGGCGGTAGGACCGGGGCGGTGCGCGCTCCCACCCCGGGGTGGCGTCGATCCGAGAACGACTCAACGGGCATGACTTCGTTCTTCTTGAACGGGGCGGCCAGCACGGCGCTACGCACCGTGATGGATGGTGACAAGGTTGTGGACCCATCCTTCATTGCCAGTCTCACCCTGTCGCAGTTGCACCTGTTCATAGATCGCTCGGTCGACGCTGACGGTCATCGTGGCCGAGTGGAAGGCTTCTCCCAGCGCAGTGTCGAGAGGGTGCGGATCTTTGAGATGGCCTGCGCCCTCGCCGGGGTGAGGACCAACACGACTGAACGGCCAGAGACGCGCCCCGGCAGGAAGAGTGGCCTCGTCCAGTACCAGGTCGGGGTACTGCGACGGTCATCGCCGTACACGTCGCCCATGTCGACCAAGAACCGACCAGAGTGCCGGACGAGAGTGGAGTGGGTCCACCACAAGGGGATCCTGTGGTGCCCCACCACGCCGAACGGAACCTGGCTGGCGCGACGTAGGGGCACAGTGTGGTACACGGGCAACTGTGCCGATAGCGTGGGTTACGACCGTATTCGCATGCCGCAGTTGTCGACGGCCAACCCGGTCCCCGGGTCCTATGCCGACTCCCTGCCCCGCAACGGCAAGGGCGAAGTGGACTTGACCGAGGACTTCCTCAAGTGGCTGGAAGAGGTCAAGGGCATCAAGGTGAAGCGGGGCACCAAGGTGTACGCCTCGCATCTGCGGGCATCGCAGGCCGAGCTGCGGGGCGGCAAGGTGACCGGCATGATGGAAGGCATGAAGGCGGGCAAGGTTCCGCCCGGTGTCATCTCGCAGACCAGCGACGGTTACATCATCGACGGACACCATCGTTGGGCGGCCAACACGGGCCTGTCCATGGGCGGATCGAACCCGGTGATGGAGACGAACACGATCGACGCCGACATCGTCACCATCCTCGCTCTCGCCAACCAGTTCGCATCCGACATGGGGTCCCCGCCGATGGCTGCCAGCGTCTCAGGTCGCACCACGAAGCCCGTCCTGTTCTTTGCCGGGGTCGACCGGCCAGAACAGTCCAAGGCGTTCACCGAGGTCGGGTGGCTCACCCCCGACGGGTTCGCTCCCACCCCCGTGTGGGGTGACCTGCCGGGCACGGATCCGGCCACCGTGTACGTCGGTGACGCCCCGTGGGCCGGGATGGACCCGGACGGCCTGTACGACTCGGCGGTCGTGATGGCGTCGCCGGTGTTCACGACGGACGCCCCGGACGTGGCCGACCCGCCGGAACTGGTCGACCCGCCCGACTCGGCGTTCGGCTGACCGATGCCGTTCGACGCGAACGACGTCTGGCACGACCCGGGCAACGGCCAGTTCGCCCCCCGGGGCTGGTCGACGGCGAAAGCCCTCGCTCTCAAGGCGGCGCGGGCGCTACTGACCCGTGACCGGATCCGCCGGGACCGGTCCGGCCGGGCACGTTTGCGGACCGGGGTGCTGGCCGACGCCGGGGTCCGCAAGGGTGACGTGGTCGACGTCCGTTGGGGCGACGACGACTTCGCCGAGGTCGTCCTGCCCGAACCGAAGGCCCGGGGCCTGCGCCGGTACCGGGTCAAGTGGTCGGACCTGGACGACGACTACGCGTCACCGCCGATGCGGGTCGTGTCCCCCCGTCCGGGCGCCAAGTTGCAGCCGATCACCCGGGTGCAGCGGCAGCGGTTGCCGAACATGAACGCCGATGGGGCGACGTGGGAAGTGACGCTGTACGGCGACAAGGACGTGGAACTGTCGAAGGTGTTCACCGACGACGCGTCGCTCGACGTGCTGTCCGACATGCTGGACACGGGCGCCTTGGCCGAGGCCGCCCCGGGCGGGAAAGGCACCGTGACCCGCCCGTTCACGACGTGGGTCGACCCGGACGACCGTGAAGCGAACGCGGCTGACAGTGCGATGGCGTCGCTGCTCGACATCCGCCACCAGATCGCCGTCGCCGTCCACCAGAACATCCGGTCCACGGTTGAGGACGGCGACTGGACCGCTGCCCGGATCGGGGTGTTCAAGGACACCCCCGGTCACCGGGCGGCTTTCCATGACTCGGCCCGGGACTCCGACCCGACGTCGGCCTACCAGTTCACTGACATGTCCCCGGAGAAGGCGAGCGGCCTGCGGTCCGCCCTGGCGCGCAACGGGGTGCTGGCCGACGCCGGGTTCCGCTTCGGCGCCGACCCGGGTCCGGTGATGTTCACCGACGGCCCTGGGGGCACGGCCACTTACGGGGGCCGCCAGTTCACGGTGGACGAGATCGACGCCCGCCTGGCCGCTTCCGGCGAGAAGTACCCGGGTGTCACTGACTTGGCGGCCCGGATGGGTTCGACGGTGGTGGTCACCGACGCCACCGGCATGCAGCGCCGGGTGTTCGACCCGCTGTTGCCTGCTATGAGTGACAGGCCCGGCGTCCCGGCGACCATGAAGGTCCACCTCGGTGGTGTGAACGGCCCGGACGATCGGGGTTTCACTCCCTATGACGTGTTGGACGAGGCCGGGTCCCAGGTCGGGACGGTCCACATCGCATCCTCAGCCTCGTCCAAGGAAGCGGGTGAAGTGTTCGACGGCCTTGCCGGGGACATCACCCTCCCAGCCGACGACCGACGTCCGTGGCCGGACATCGGACATGGGTTCGCGTCCATGGACAGGCTCCGGTCCGACCTGTTGAGCCGAGAGTACGGTGCGGGGTCGCGCATCACTTCCAGCGGGGAGTCCCGGGCTTTCCCGGTCGGGGATCGGACGGTGGTCGCCGTCGGCATCGCCCCCAGGTTCTTCGTGTTCGACCCGGAGAAGCGCACCCTCACCCCGACGGACAAGGAGCGGCCACTTCTCCGCAACGTGGACATGGACACGGTCCGTCAGTTCGCCTATGCGACCCGGGCCGGGATGGACCCGGCCGACTTCAAGGGGTTCCGCGACGACGGCGGGGTCGCCGACGTGGACGGCCTACACCTCGACGGCATCGACGCCGAGACGTTCGGGCAGTTCGACCGTCTGCGCCGTTCCCGCCAGGCGCAGCAGGCGGTGGCGGCCGAGTTCGGCGACCGCGACATCACCCCCGACGGGTTCTTCACCGCTGACGCTTTCGCTGCGATGGCCGAGGGTGTCGTGCGGGATTTCGAGGACAGGCCCGAGACGAAAGTGCGCCCATTCAAGCTGACCAAGGACGGGTGGACTGCGAGGACGAGCGACTTGAAGGTGCAGAAGGAGTGGATGGGCCATCTGCCGGTGGCGGACACGTTCACGGCTGCCGCCGAGCATGTCGGCGACGGACTGCCCGACGACCCGATGGCCGGACTGGCGGATCTCCAGTCGCGGGTCGGCCGCTTGTACGACTCGGTGCTACGGAACCGCAACGCCCGACTCGTCGGCCCGGTTCCCGACGCTCGCAACGAGACGGCCGACCTGTTGGGCGAGATGCAACGCCAGGAATGGCTGCACGCCAAGGCGTCCGATTTCGACGCCGTCGAGGTGCAGGCGTCGGACCTGAACGTCGGGGACTCGTTCTCCACCGAACCTGACCACAAGCTCACTTGGCGGGTCACGAAAGTCAACCCGGCGGCAGGCAACGAGATCCACGTCTATGTGGTCGACGCCCAGATGGGCGGCAACCCTCGGATCTTCACCTACGGGCCGAACGACAGCCTGTATCGCGTCACCCTGAACGCCGAGAGGCGCAAAGCGATAGCCGGTCAAGTGGCGCAAGTGCTCACCGATCACGGGTACCCGGCCGACACCGACTACCGCAGCCTCCCGGCCATGATCCTCGCCAAGCACGCCGTCGACGGCGACGCCTACACCGACAACCTGATCGACGGTCTGCTCGACACGCAGAACGGGACGTGGGCGGACTCCAGCCAGTCGCGGTTCTCGACGCTGCAGCAGGTGGCCATCCTTGAGATGCAGGGCCTGTCCCCTGACGAGTTCCCCGGTTGGTCCGGGTGGCGGGCGAAGAGGGACTCGGGCCGCGGGTTCGACACCGAATACACGCCGGGTGAACGGGCGATGGCCCGTCTGGCTGCCCTGTCGACCTACACCCTTACCCAGCACGAACTGGGCGAACAGGGGTTCGGGCCGGACGACGTGATGATCCTGCACCGGGGCACCGACGAACCGGCCGCCGATGCTGCCGCCGACGTGGGCGACCTTGTGTGGGCCTCCAGTAACCCGTTGGCGTCCTACGCATCCTCGGCGACGGTCGCCAACAAGTTCGCCCAGGATGGCCCGGTGATGACCCAGCGGGTGCCGCGGTCGCGGATCTTCTCGACCGCCAAGACCGGCCCCGGCACCTACAGAGAGGACGAGATCGTCGTCATGGGTGACCCGGACGGCTACCTGTCCCGGGTGACGTCCGGCGGCGGCGGCGCAGCCGAACGGCGCGACGCTGTGAAGAAGCACTTGTCGGACATGGCCGGGATCGTGGACGTGGCACCGTTGGCAGGAGCGACGTCGGATGAACGGTATATGGCGGTGAAGGCGTGGAAGTTGAACCGACCGATCCACCCATTCGTGCCGGATGCCGTGGAGGCGGCCGGGGACATTCGTGACGGGTCGTTCATCGACCGGTTCGAACGGCCGGTTGCTCGGTATGGGTCGATCACCCCGGACAGCCTCGGTTCCGCTCTCGCCATGATGGTCAACACCGACATCACCACGAACACCCCCGACGACGTCGACCGCGTCACCCTGGTCGACTCGGCGATCCAAGCGATCCAAGCGTTCACCCCCGACCCGGCCGATGAACGGTTCTGGGTCCGGCGTGCTTCGGGTGACCCGTACCGTCCGATGGGACCCGACGAGCTGGACGCCTTCCGCAAGCAGGTGTCCACGGACCTACTGCACGCTGGGGGGCTTGCCTACAACCGGCGGGACGACACGGTGCCGGTCCGCACCCCGATGTTCGACGGCCGCATCGTCGTCGACACGGGCCGATCCGGGTTCGGCCCGTGGTGGGATCCGGGGCGGCTGTTGACGTTCACCGGACCGGACGCCGAGGCGGATTCGTTGCGGGCGGTTGCCGAAGCGAAGGCGGCGAAGGCTGCGAAGCCCCGCCTGGTGGAAACCAAGGTGGAGAACGTGGAACCGGGGTCGATCCTCTACAGCGACGACGGTGACCTGTGGGAAGTGGTCGACAGGCCCGTCCAGGTCCCCGGACGGTCGGGGGTTTGGAGGTTCAGGCGGCGGAACCTCAAGACCGGCAAGGTCGGCGAGGTCGAGAGTGTGTACACGCTGGTGGTGACCGGCCCGATCGTCACCCCGACCCTGTTCACCCCGCCGGTCCCCGACGATACCGTGGTGCCCGTCCCCGACGGTGGGGCTCCGGTTCCGGCAGGGGTGTGACATGGCCTACGACAAGCTGGGGGTTTGGCACGATCCGGGGAACGGTCAGTTCGCCAAACCCGGATTTTCTTCGGCGAAGGCGCTCGCCCTCAAGACGATGCGCGAGGTCATCGGGGCGATGACCCGTGACCGGGTGAAGGACCGGCACAGGGACTGGGTGATCCTCCGCACCGACCTGCTCGCCGACTACGACTTGCATGCGGGCGACGTGGTCGACGCCCGGTTCGTGGACGACGACTGGGCGCAAGTAACGGTCAGTGACCCGGACACGGGTTTCGACCGTGTGGTGAAGGTGCCGTGGTCGTCGTTCGACGACGGGTGGGAATCGGAGTGGGGTCCGTCGCCGGTGCGCCCGGACCGGGATCTGACGTGGAAGCCTTCCGCTCTAGCGGACGGGAAGATGTCCAAGGCCACCAGCTCGGAGCTGGTCGATGGAACGACCGTCCGGGTCCACACCGCGGCGGGTGGCGTTGTCGACATCGTGACCAGGGATGAGCACCAAGCGGAAGCGGTCAAGGGTCTGCTCGACAACGAGATGGCCGGGGATGATGGGCTGCCAGTGTGGGAGTTCAACGGCATTCCCCAACGCAGTTTCAGGTGGACCGACAACATTGCTAGCAATCTCGCCATCCTCGACCATCGGGGCCGTGTGCGGGTGTTGGACGACAACAACGGTGGGCGCCGGGTCGAGATCGGCAGTCCCCCCGGCCAGCCCCCGACGGTCGTCACGATCACCCCGACCAGCGTGACCAGCAGTTACGGGACCGGGGACGGCTTCAGTTGGCTGGCCCCGGAACGCAACCCGGCGGCGTCGGTGGACGACCTGGCCGACGCCGCCGTTGCCGTGGCCCCCATCGCACCGTCCCTGATGAGCCAGGGCATCCCGGTGGCACCGACGGTCACGCCGGACGGGATGCGGTTCGGCGACTGGTTGTTCTCGTTCAAAGAAGTGCAGGATGCGGCGATCGGTGCCAGGAACCATCTGAACCCGTCGTCGGGCGTCATCTCCGTGCTGTTCCCCAAGGCCGACTTCGATGTCGGCATGGGGGTCCGCTACGAGGGCTTGAACCCGGATAATCCCGTCGGCTATGTCGGGACGTTCGACGTCGACCGCGTTGAAGATGTGGACGGGGTGTGGGCTGTCGCCCTCAAGGGTGGGACGTCCTTGGCTTTCACCGGGATGGACGCCGCCGAGGTCCCTGAAGCGGACGCTCTGGCGGCGGTCGAACGTGTCACCGACGGACTGCCGACGTTCGACAGACTGGATGTCGCCATCGGCTCCCTTCCGTTCGACAAGTTGACCGACCCGGACCCGGACCCCGACACAGTCGCTTGGATGCGCGGCGCCCTCGTCTCCGCGTCCACGGCGACACTGGGTACCCCGCCGATGGCTTATGACGCCGGGGACGGCCAGGTTCTCTCCCTCGGCGGAAAGCCCTGGGGCGGCACGACGTTGTGGCGCGACAAGGCGACGGGCGACGTGTTCTACCGGTACGCCAAGCATCCAGACGGGACCCCAGGACCAGTGAACGGCACGGTGCTCGCTACCGGCACCACCGAAGAACAGGCCCGGTCGATCCTGTACGGGTGGTCGAACGGGCTGGACCCGTCGATCGGTGCGGCCATCGTCGAGCAGGGTGGGAGCATCTCCCGCACCGGCCGGATTCGCACGGGGGACGGCCGGACTTTGACCCCTGACTCCTTCCTGGCGGAACTGTCCGCTTGGGCGATGGCGGGCGAAGGGCGGGAAGGGGTCGCCAAGCTGGCCCCGACGGTCGCCGACTTCTCGTCGCCGACAGCGTTCGCAGCGTTCGGGGAGCGTGCCCTCCGGGTCGGTGCTGATACCCCGGACAGCAAACTGGGCGACATCGTGATCAACGCCCCGTCCGGGGCAACGTGGGCGTCCGATGACGTCGACCTGGCCCGACAGAAGGCATGGCTGTCGCACTTCCCGGTGCTCGACACGTTCAAGGCGGCGATCCGAGCCGATCTCGACACCCCGGACGGTTTGACCGAAGAGGAACGCACTCAAGTGGTGCGGGACCGGGTGTCTCGCACCCTCGGCATGTTCAACCGGCAACGCAACATCCAACTGGACTCGGCGTTGGCACGGTGGAACATGGACATGTTCACTGTGGTCGACAACGCGAACCAGCAGGCCGGTGCCGCCAGCGACAAGGGTCGAGCGGCGCTGGAGAGCGAGGTTGTCGCCGACATCGGGCTCCCCGAGGGTCTGACCGTGGACGAGAAGGTCGACCGGTTGCTCGACCGTCTCGACACCCTCACCCTCAACGACGGACGTCCTGCGGTCGCCGGGATAATCGACGGTCTGCTCGACACGCAGAACGGGTCGTGGGCCGACAGCTCGCAGTCCAACCAGGCCACCGCCTTGCAGTTCGCTGCGCTCGACCTGCAAGGGCCGGACGTGACCGGCGGGTTCAACTCGTGGAAGAAGTGGTCCGACAAGCGGGCCGAGGACAACGACTATAACCGGGGCTTCACCGCCGGGCAGATGATGATGGCCCGGCTCATGGTGGCGTCCACGTACACGCTCACGCAGAGCGACCTGGACAAGCGTGGGTTCGGCCCGGACGACGTGGTCATCACCTATCGCGGGTCCGATGAGCCACAGTTCCAGATGGCTAGCACCGCTGGCAGTTTCGGTGACCGCATGTGGGTGCAGACCAACCCGTTGGCGGCGACCGCTTCGACCTATGCCTCGTCGTTCAAGAACGGCGGCAAGGTGGTGGTCGCCCAGCGGGTGCCGCGGTCGAAGATCTTCGCCACCGCAGCGACCGGGACAGGTACCTATTCCGAACATGAGGTCGTCACCATGGGCGCCCCGGACGGCTACCTGTCCGCCCTGGCCGACGCCTACCCGACCCGGCCTGATATCGAGGACGTGTTGCGCCACACCGACGACCTGTCGGACGTGGTCAACGTGGATGCGATCCACGACCTGCCGTCGGGGGAGCAGACGGCGACCCTCGGGGCGATCCAACTCGTCAACGGCGCCATGACCGGACCGGAGCTTCCTGACGGGCTGGTCGACAGTCTGCGGGCCGGGGACCTGTCGGCGCTCAACCACAACCCGGCCGAGAGCGGCTCGTTCTTCCAGACGGGTGCGCCGTTCTCGGACGCCCAGGCCGGTGGCGACATGGCGGCGGCTGTCCGTCGGGTGGCGATGGCGATGGGGCCGGGGCCGGACCGGGTCAACTTCATGGCCGACGCGTTCGACGCCATCGACACCTACGACTTCGGTGGCGAGTGGGACGGGATCTCGGTGTGGGATCCGACGTCCGAGGCCTACACGAAGCGACCGTTCACCGACAACGAGAAGGCGGTTGTCAGGGCGGCGTTCAAAGTGGGGCTCGCTCGGGACATGGGGATCGTGGGCACCACCCCCGCCATGGAGTCGGTCCCGTTCCAGGGCCACAAGCTGGTGTACGAAGGCCCGTCCGACATCAAGGTCGACCTGTCCAACTTCGGTGCCGAGCAGCGGATACCTGGCCGGTTCCGCATGGTCGACGCCGACACCCCGGCCGCCGACGTGTTCCCCGACCGCACCCCAAGGGTCGCCGAACGGGACGACGTGGTCGACACGGGCCGTGTGATGAAAGACGTGACCGAGGGTGACATCCTCGTCCACGACGGACGGATGGTGATCGTCACGTCCTACGACTGGCCCGACGGCGTCGGCGACGACGTGACCGTGTGGGCCAACGACGCCCTCACCGGCGACCCGCTGGAGTGGGAGTCGACCGGCGGTGAAGTCATGCCGGTCGTGCCCGGCAGCCCGGGCCTGGTCGACACCACCGACGTGCAGCCCGGCATGATGATCGCCCACCCGGAAACGGGTGAACGGGTGCTGGTGTCGCGCCTGTTGCCGCAGTCGGATTGGGATGAGAACGAGATCGAAGTGGTCACCGCTCCCGGTCAGCCGCCGACAACTGTGCGGACGACGATGGACCAGCTCGTCGTGTTCGGTGACGACGACGCCGGATGGGCGAGCGTGTCGGCATCGTCGGTCGCTCCCGGCGACCGGGTCCAGACGTTCTACTCGGGCACGACGGTGGTCGGCACAGTCACCGCCGCCACCAAGAACGACGACGGCGGGGTCGATCTCGACATCACTTTCGACACCCCCGTGTACGGCGACACCGAAGCGTCCCTCTGGTTCGACGACGGCGACGAGATCGACAAGCTGACGTTCGCAGCGTCGGGCAGCGCCGTGTACCGGGAAGTGTCCACCGGGGACCTTCGACCCGGGATGACCATGTTCGACTGGGCGAAGTTCGGCAGCGACGACGACCGGTTCACAATCACGGACGCCAAGCAGAAGAGCGACGGGTCGTGGGCCGTGTCAGGCACTTGGCAGGACGGCGACCCTGACACTGTCGTCTTGCAGGACGGGGCGACGGTCAAGGTGCTCCCCACCCCGCCAACGCCTACCGCTGCGAAACCGACCATCAAGGCGGTGGGTTCACCGTCGGGATCCGGGTGGTCGACACCGAAGGCGATCAAGGCGGGGACGGCGTTCTGGTCCGGCGGGCAGTGGTACGGAGCCACCAGGGACGCCGAGATCCGCGACGACGACTGGTACGAGGTGGAAGCGACCCCGTTGTTCGGCGGCGGGGCGACAACGACCCTCAAGGGCGCTCCGTCGGATAGCCCGTCGTTCCTGGTGGACGGCAAGGTGCGGGCCATGCAAGCCGACCAGCTCTATCCGGGCATGCAGGTCGACCTGGCCGGGGACGGACAGATGCGGACGATCGGGCTCGTCGCCCATGACGGCGACACGGTGAAGATCAAGTTGGGGCCGTCGACATCCAAGGACAAGATCCGCGACGTGACGTTGGACGGGTCGTCGGTCGTCGCCACCGTGCTCCCGACCCCCATCACCAAGGCCGAAGTCAAGGTCGGTGACGTGATCGTCAGCCCCAAGGGTCCTGTCGTCGCCATCACGCCCGGGTCGGAGTCCGCGCTGGCGTTCGGCCCGGATTCCGAGCCGTTCCAGCTCACCAGGCCGGATGCCGGGTGGACGATGCTCGGCAACGCGACGGCACGGGGCGATTCCCTGCGCCGTGCGGACGAGCTGATCCCCGGTGACCCGGTGCGGATTCCGTCGTCTGGGATTGGTGTTGTGGAGTCCGTAGCCCCAGGAGCGGGGACCAATGTGGATATCACGTTCACCAATGGTCAGACCATCTCCATGTTCTCGGCCAGAGGGGTGTCGCTTGCCGGGACTCCCGTCCTGTGGCCCGACGTGGTTCCGGGCACCGAGGTCGGTGGCCGTGACGTCGCGAACGTCGAACATCTCGGCGGGGGTGTCGTCCGGGTCGACTGGGCGGACGGTGACCCGCAAGTGTTCGGCCCGCACGACGTGGCCCGGGTGACGAGGTCGCCGAACCCCGCAACGGTCGCCGTTCCCACGGCGCCAATACCCGTTCTCGACAACGAGAAAGTGGCGCTCGGGAAGTTCATGTACCTGGGCAGCAGCTTCGGGCTTGTCACCAAGGTTGCCGCGACGGAGGGCAATGGGCTGACCGTCACCCTGCAGACAGACGAGGGTCTGCTCGACGTGCCCGGCATCGGACCGGGCGGGTCGACCCTCGCCCTGCTCGGCATCGGCGAGAACGACGACATGATCCCGGTCGGGTCGGTGCGGGCCGGTGACGTGATCGTGGACACCGACGGCCTGCCACACTACGTCGAGGTGGTGGCACCGTCAGGGTCGACCACGGTGAAGCTCACGTTCGCCGACAGTGCCGTGCCCGTGTTCGTCGGTTCCGGCGAACAGGTGATCCGGGTGGACAGCGGCCCGGACGGGGACGACATCCCCAACCCGCAGGACATCGCCGTGACCCCGGAGAAGGTCGGGACGGGCCACTACAGGAAGCTGGCCGATGACGTCACCCGTGACATGCTCGACAACGGCGACATCCGGGTCTGGACCCCGAGCGTCGCTCGCCGGTCCTTGACGCCGACCGAAGCGTCGATATGGACCCCCGACGACTGGTGGGGGGGCTACGTCCTGGCCCGCAAGTACAACAAGTACCGGGGGACGTTCCGCGGCTACGTGGACGAGGTGATGTCGAGGCCCGACACCCCCGCACCCGGCCACGCTTCGGTGGGGATAGCGAAGGCGGCCGAGGAGAAAGCGGCCGAGGACTCCCTCCCCTGGAGCGTCGGCGACGTCGTGACCGACGAGTGGGGGATCACCCCGGACGGCGGACCGGTGAAGGTGTCCAAGGTCAGCGGGTGGACCGTGAAGTTTGAGGATCCGACCACCGGGGCGTACCTTGGCACCAAGGTGATCACCCCACCGGCCATTGCACTGGCCGAGTGACCGAGGAGGGATCTCATGACCCTGATCCACGACTTCAACGACCCCGAACCAACGCTGCCCCGCACCCTGCACGGTTTCCTGGCCCTGCCCGGATTCGATCCGGCCCCCGTCTGGTCCTACGCCGGGGTCACCCCGGACGACACCGTGTTCGTCGGTGACCCGTCCGACCCGGACAACCTGGTGACCACCGACATCGTGGCGGTGGCGCTGTCGCCATACTTCCGCCAGCCGGGCGACGTCGACACCGTGCCCGCTTCTCTGCGCCGCCACTGATACGTCCGACTGACATGATGGGGCCACCATGGCCGACCAGACCGATCTCATGGACGTGGCCGTCGACTCGGCCGTCGCCGCTTTCGACGTGTTCGTCGCCGGGGAAACCGAGGACGGGTCGCGCCTACTGACGTTCGACCCGCGGACCCCCGTGTCGGCGACGGTCGTGTGGCGCGAGGGTGCCCCGGACGCCCTGTTGACGGTCGCCCAGGTGGAGCAGGAGACGCCGGGGATCGTCTGGTACGCCCTCCCTCCGCCAGCGGTTGCTCCCCGCACCGCAGCCGCCGATGCGCCGCCCGAGGATGCGGCACCGGTCGAAGCCCCCAAGGTGGACGAGGCGCTCGTTGCCCGCCAGCAGGCCACGCTGGACGAGGTCGAGGAACGCATCGGTGAGATCGAGGGCCGGGTCGCTGCCGTCATGTTGCGGTCCATGACCGACGAACTGTTCGACGGCGACGAACCCGAGGCGGACGATGACGGCGAGGCCAAGACGGCGTCGGCCGGGTTCGTCGAACCGCTCGGCCTTGTCCTGGCCCGCTTGGCCGCTCTCGGCGAACCGGGCAATGAGGCGGTCGAGGTTCGTATCGAGGAACTGTCGGGACGGCTCGACGCCTTGGAAGCGGCGGTCGCCGACCTGCTCGCCGACAGTGGCCCGGACGAGGATCTCGACCTGCCTGATCCGACGGCGACGACCGTGGACGAGACGCTACCCCGCGACGAACAGGGCGGTGGCCATATTGCTGCGGCGGGGAGGCCGAAGCCCCGCCCTTTTGACCCGTCGAAGTTCCGCCCGGGGCGTCCGGTCGACGCCGACGGTGACGGGTTCGTCTATGACGGCACGATCCGTCAGCGGCCTGCCCTGCCGCCGCTGCCCAGGGGGAAGGGTGACCGTCTGGACATCCGCGCCCCGGGTGAGTGGGATGACAGGGTGAGGACCCCGGTGCGGGAGAAGGCCGGTCGCTCTCGCGGCCAGTGGGTCGAGGTCCAAGAGTCGGACCACACGCTGGCCTTGCCGGACGGCCGCCGGGTGAGCGTCAACGTGTCCGGCGAGTCCGCCCGACGCCACGTGCTGTCAACCCCGACGGTGTCGACCGGCCGCAAGGGTGAGGGCATCGAGGTGAGGGGCCGACTCCGCACCGGCGAAGCGACGTGGATGGTGGTCGACGGCGACCAGACCTTCCACGGCAAGGTGCTGACATCCAGCTTCCACTTGGTGGCCGACGAGCTGGAGATGCAGCCGGACGAGTCGCTGGAGCATTTCCGCGAGCGGGCCAAGAAGTGGGCCGTGGACCGGGCGACGAAGCGGTACCCGTTCTCGGTGGGCGACACGGTCGACGGCGGCGGTAAGCGGTGGACGGTCACCGGGTACACCGAGTCCGGCAACCCACTGGTGCGACCGATCGACTCGACCAGTGGCAAGTCTCGGGCGATGTTGGCCGACAAGCTCATCAAGGTGGTCGACCCCGACGACGTGGTGGAACCAGGCAAGCCGGACGGTCTGGCCTTGCGGCCACCACCAGCGTTCGACGTGGACGCCTTCGTCGCCGACCATCCCCGCCAGCCGGGCGAGAACTTCTTCGACTGGCAGGGCCGCATCGTCGCCGACCTGCCGCCGCAGTTGCAGTCCGACGTGCTGTTCAAGACCCGCGAGGTCTACCCGCCGTCCAGGTTCATCGCCGACGGGATCGCCCGCTGGCAGACCGAACACGGGCTGCCGCCGCTGCCCGACAACCTGATCGACACGCCGGTCGACTTGGAAGAGGCCGACGACGTGGCTCGCTTCTTCGAAGGCGCACCGGACATGTCCGACGACCCGGACGTGCGGGCTGCCTACGAGGACTTCAAGGCACAGTCGGCCGAGCAGTGGGACTTCATGACCCGACCCGAATCGGAGGGCGGGATGGGGATCACCGTCGACTTCACCGACCAGGTGGACCCGTATGCGACGGCCGAAGAGCAACGCAACGACCTGGAGCAGAACCACCACTTGACGATCCAGTCGGGGCTCGGTGGCGACCATTCCGGCACGATGACCCAAGAAGAGTACGACCGGTTCCGAGCGGTCCACGACGTGTTCGGACACGCCGGGATCGGGTCCGGTTTCGATCGGCACGGCGAGTACGAGGCGTGGCTTGTTCACGCTGCGATGTACCGCGGCCAGGGTCGCCGGGCGATGTCGACCGAGTACCACGGCGTCAACTCGGCCATGTGGACGGGGGCTCCGGGTTCGCCGGGGACCGGCAAGTCTGTGCTGCTGCCCGACGAGTTCGGCGAGCCGCCGTGGTTGCGGGCCGACAAGCTGGGCGGCTATTCGGACTCGTACCTGTTGCAGCTCTGGTACTCGAAGGATCAGACCCCCCAGTTGCGGGCAGAGCTTGTCCGTCGGGGGATCTTGCCGAAGGCGGCCGCCGTGGACGATGTGGACGATGAATCGCAGCCCGACTCGTCCGACCCGGTCGACCGGCTGATCGAACTGCTGGGCCTGACAGACAAGTTCGCAGCCCTGTTCGACACCCTGCCGCTGCACGAACTACCGGAGGACGAGGACCGATGAGCCTCATGGTCGAGGACCGGTTGGTCGTTTCGGAGCGGGCCTACGCCGAAGCTCTCATCGCCGGACACGGCGCCCGCCAGGCGGGCGTCGGGATTCCCGGGTTCCTCAAGCGCCGTCGTGAACTGACCCCGGCCGAACTGCTCCAGCGCCGCGAAGCCGCTCTCGCATCTGCCCGCAAGCGCCGCAAGATGCGCCAGTCGGGGATCCGCAAGGCCCGCCGTCGACTCGCCGACATGCAACGGGCCGAGACGAACGCCCGGGCGAAAGCCCAACGCAAAGACGCCTGGAAGCAGCTGCGTCACTCGGCCCGTCACGCCACCGAACACGCACTCGTCGGGGAGGGACCGTTCGCCATGATTGTCCCCGAGGAGCACGGGCCGATCAGCGGCGACGTCAGAACGTCCTACAACCCAAACGTCCCCGTCCCGCCGGAACGACTTCGGGCGATGCGGAAGGCCGCCGAGAAGCGAGCGTTCGAACGGTTGAAGTGGTCGAGGCCCCGCACCGCCGGGGTCGGACGCCCGAGCCCCCTTTCGACACCGAAAGAGATTGCTGGTAGCCACGCCCACCATCCGCACGGGCCGTCGATCCGTTGGCCCGCCCTGTACGAGCACCTGCGAGCCAAGGGCATGACCAAGGCCAAGGCGGCGCAGATATCCAACGGCATGTGGCGCAAGAAGCACGGCCTGCCACCCAAGTCCGTGCCGGGCACCAAGGGTCTGGTCGGCATCGGAAAGGTGGCGTGACATGGGGTCATGTTGCGGTGGTGCTCCGGCGGCGGTGATCGACCCGTTCCGGGCCGGGGACGAAGGCTGGACGGTCATCTATCCGCACGAAGCTCAGCGGCTGTTCCCGTCGGAGGAAACGGCCCGGGCGTTCATGGACTCGTCGCACTTGCGGGGCCGGTTCACGCTGGTGTCCCCGGACGGCGATGTTGTCGTCGTCCCCGATTGATCGTTTCTGGCACATCCGCCCGGAAGGATGACACCCGTAATCGGGGTGATCCCGAACGGCTCGCCACAGGAGACACAGGCACATGAGCGATCAGACCGACGGCAACGACGACGTGACCGAGGACGACGATGTCGAGGTCGTGGACCTGACCCTGCTCAGCGAGGGCGAGCTGCGCGAACGGCACGGCCTGCTCGGCGAGCTGATCGAGGAGCTGCGAGCGCAGCCCCGGACGATCGAGGTCGTCGCCACGATCAACGCTCTCCGCGAGGAGCGCAACGAGATCGTCCAGGCGGTCCGTGACCTGACCACCCTCGACTCCGCCGAGATCGAGGATCTGAGCATCGACTCCGCCGACCCCGTCGAGGGCGAGTCGGCCACCACCGAGGCCACCGAGGCCGAGGAGCCCACCACCCAGACCGAAGCGGAGGCGCCCACCCTGGCCGTCGTCGCCGAGGACACCAACGCACCCCAGGAGGATCCGGTGTCCGATCAGAACGAGATCATGGAGGCGGCCGACGAGGTCGTCGCCGAGGCGCTGGTCGCCTCCGCCGGTGAGCGTCCGGTCGCCCCGGCCGCCCAGACCCCCGAGCGTGTCCGGGTGGCGTACGTCGCCGGGGCCGGACAGAACGCCTTCACCCAGGGCGTCGATCTCGACATGGCCGGACTCGCCCGAGCGTGGGATTCCAAGCGGCACATCCAGCCCGCCGGGGACGCCCCCGTGTCGGCCGTGGTGGCCAGCCTGCCCGCCTTCGAGGACACCCCCGGCCTGCCGGTCGAGGTGCTGACCCACCGCAACACCGCCGAGCAGAACGACGCCATCGTCGCTGCTGCGGTCGCCGAGTGGCGGGAGGCCCGGTCGGGTGGCCCGCTGGCCCGCACCGCCGCCATCTGCTCGCCGCTCGACATCATCCGCGAGATCCCCGAGGTCGGCACCGACGAGACACCGTTCGCCTCGGCGTTCCCGTCCCGCCCGGTCGGCCGTCTCGGCTTCCAGTTCACCCAGCCCGCTTCGATCGCTTCGACGAACGGGGCGATCACCGTGTGGACCGAGTCGAACCAGAACAGCGTCGACCCCGCCAACAGCTCGACGTGGAAGCCGTGCGTGAACATCGCCTGCTCGTCCCCGACCGAGGTGAAGGCCGAGGAGCTGGTGACGTGCGCGACGGTGGACTCGTCCACGCAGATGTCGTCCCCGGAGCGGGTCGCCGAGTTCATGCACCTCCTCGGGGTGCAGCGTTCCCGTCGCCGTGAGCAGTACCTGCTCGGCAAGTTCGACGCCACCGCCAGCGCCTACACGTTCGCCGGGACCTACGGCGCTCTGCCGTCGCTGATCCAGGCGGTCGCCACGCTGCTGCCGCAGTTGCTGTACGTCGAGCGTGAGGACGTGGCGAACTACGACCTGGTGCTGGAGCCCGGCCACTTCGCCAAGCTCTCCTACGACGAGACGAACAAGGCGTACACCGACCCGGCCGATGTGAAGGCGGCGCTGGCCTCGGCGCTCGGCCTGAACGTCATCATCCTGCGGGACTTCAAGGCTGCGAGCCCGTTCCAGACCCCGCCCACCCCGGGTGGGTCGGCGGCGACGCTGGCCGAGATCCCCGACGCCAACGTGGTGCGGATCGTGCCCAGCGGCGCCTACATCTACGGGTCGACCGGCGAGGAGTCGACCGGTTGGCAGACCGACCCGCAGCTCGCCCGTCAGAACCGTCAGCAGGCGTTCTCGGCCGAGTGGCTGATGCTCGCCAAGCACGGCGGTTCGCCCGCTGCGACGATCAGCGTGACCGCCGTCGGCAACGGGTCCCGGGCCTGCTGCACCACGGCGTTCAGCACCGGCACCTACAGCGGATCCTGACCCCCACCCCCTCCGGGGGTCGGATGATGACAGGGGTGGCACCTACTTGCCCGGGTGCCACCCCTGTTCCGCGTCTCAGAACCCGACGACGGCAATGGTCACCGGCGGGTAGCGGTCGCTCCCGTCGTGGTCGACCAGCTCGACCGTGTCGGCCGCCCGGTCGTCGTCGGCGATGAGCGGCGGCAGGACATCCTCGGCGGTTTCGGCGATGGTGGTGAGGGCGTGGTGGGCGCTGGGGGCCTGGACCACGTCGGTGCCGTCGACTTTCCGGCCTGACCGGTCGAAGGCGGCGTAGGTCTGCCACGGGCGACGCTGATCCCACGGGTCACATACCCACCAGTGGGCGGTGATCTCGTCGGCGATGATGGCTTGGCCGTGGGCCTGGCCGTACCAGCTCTTGTCGGAGATGCGGGTGAGGGTGCCGACGATGTCGCCGTCGATCTCGATGTCGTAGCGGCCGGGGCGGTGGTTGACCGAGCGGATGGCCCGTTCGTCGTAGTTCGTTTCCATGTGAAGTAGCATACCTGACAGGACAGACGGGGGCAAGGATGGCGTCGACTACCATCACCGCCCGTGCAGGCGATCATCGTCGTCCCCATCCGGTCCGGGGACCCCGACCGGGACCGGCTGTGGGCCTACGTCCGGTCATGGTGGACCGAACACTTCGACTGGCCCATCTTCGAGGGCGAGCACCCCCACGGTGAAGGTCCGTTCAACCGGGCGCTGGCACTCAACCGGGGAGCACGGGCGGGGCTGGCCGCCCACCCCGACGCCGACATCATCGTCGCTATCGACGGTGACACGATCCCCGACCGGGACGCCGTGCTGGCCGCCGTCCAGCAGGCGCACGCCATCGGGATGATGGCCCTGGCCTACGACGTGCGGGTCGCCCTCGACCGCCCGAGCACCGATCTCATCCTGGCGGGCCAGGCACCGGCCGACTGGTCGGGACTCCCCGGGAAACGCAGCGAAGAGTTCGTGTCGTGTTGCGTGGTCGTCCCCCGGGGCCTGTGGGACGAGATGGACGGCTACGACGAGAAGTTCAGCGGCTACGGCTACGAGGACTTGGCGTTCTGCATCGCCGCTGAAACCTACAGCGGCAAGCAAGTGGTCAGGGTCCCCGCCCCGCTGTACCACTTGCATCACCAGCCGTCACCCGAGTCGTCGCCCCGCAGCCCCCTGCTCGCCTTGAACCGCAAGCGGTTCCTGGCCTACCGGACGCTGGAAGGACAGCGGGATGCGCTGGACGAGTTCCTGCACCTGGACCCCCATGGAGGCCCCGACGCGATGATCCCGCCCATCTTCCACCGCACCGTCCCGTCCAAGACCGAAGCCAAGGTCGAGGCGTTCTGGCGGACGTTCCAACAGCACCACGACCCCGCCGTGTGGGAGTTCGTGACATGGCGGGACCCGCTCGATCCAGCCGAATGGCCGCTGACCGCCAAGGCGTGGGATAAGTGCGCCAACGGGGCGCAGTACGCCGGGCTCATCCGCCTGGAAGCCCTCTACAAGCACGGCGGGTTCTACATTGATTCTGATGTGGAGTGCCTGCGGTCGTGGGAGACGCTGCGTTTCGCCCCGGCTGTTGCGGGGTGGGAGGACAACGCCGTGATCCCCGACGCCGTCCTGGGGGCGATACCCGGGCACCCGGCCGTGCTCGACATGCTGGCCGCCGCCGTCGAGTCCGTCACGAACGGGGAGGACGCCTGGCATTCCGGGCCGGGCGTGTCGACACGGATCCTGCGGGGACGCGACGACGTGCTCCTGTTGCCACCCGGGGCGTTCTACCCGGTCCACTACCATGAGAAGGCCCGTCTGCGCGAGAACTTCAGCCGAACGGCCCCCTCGGCGTTCAGTGTCCACCACTGGCACGGGTCGTGGCTGACACCCGAACAGCGGCAACGGATAGCGGGGAGCCAACGTGTCTGACGATCAAGCTCAGGTCGAGGTCGATGCTCACTCTCAAGTTGAGGTTGTCATCCCGTGGCGCGACACTGGTGACGAGCGCCGACGCCGGAACCTCGACTGGGTCGTCGCCAACCTGCGATCCCACTACCCGGACTGGGGTGTCACCCTCGCCGCCGACGGTGACGACGGGCCGTTCAACCGGTCGGCGGCGATCATCAACGGGGCGCTGACTAGCGAGGCGGACGTGATCGTCGTGCATGACGGTGACGTCTGGTTCACCGGTGACCTGACCGACGCTGCGACCGTCGCCGTCTCCGAGGACGCCTGGGTGATCCCGCACTTCAACCTGCTACGTCTGGACGCCGACACGTCGGACCGGGTGCTGGCCCAAGCGCCCGAACAGGTGTCGGGCGAACTGCACCTCGACCAGCCGCCGTACGCCGGTAACCCCGGCGGCACCCTGCTGGTCCTACCGACCGAGATGCTGTTGGCGGTCCCCCCGGACGTCCGGTTCGTCGGCTGGGGCCAGGAGGACGACGCCTGGGCGTGTGCGCTCAAGGGCCTGGTCGGTCCGCCGATGCGTGGCGCCCACGACCTGTGGCACCTGTGGCACACCCCGCAGGAGCGGATGTCGCGGTCCGAAGGCAACGAGGCGGGCGTCGAGTTGGTCAACCGGTACGGGCGTGTCCGCTCCGACCGGGCGGCCTTGCGTGCCCTGGTGGACGAGTCGAAACAGTTCTGGCCGACGACCTAGCGCCGGTCGAGACGCTGGCGGAGACGCTGCGTGCGATCGTGGTACTCGATGGCGATGTCCACGATGATCCATCCGGCTGCGATGACGACGGCGGTGGCGACGGCGAACATGATCCACCACCGCCAGTCGCCCCACTGGACGATGCCGCCGACGAACGTGGCGAGCATGGCGACGAGGCCGATGCGGCCGATCCACGCCATCACGTTGTGGACTCGGATCAGGTCCCGGCGGGACCACGTCGGATACCTCACTTGAGGGACTCCTTGAAGGTCACGTTGGGGATCGCCCACTCGTCGTCCTGCACGTCACCCTTGTCGATCCCGGCGGCGGACAGTCCGCCCTGCTTGGCCGAGGTCGACCGGTACAGGGGGATGATCGACCTGACGAGGGCTTCATGTCGACTCACGGCGATGGCAGGGTCGGCGACGGCTTCACCGTCGGCATCGTAGAGGCTGCGTGTGGCGATGCGGTCGAGGATGGCGTCCCAGTCGGTGACACGCTTGACCGCCGCTCGGCGTTCGAACAGGCCGTACCCGTCCACGACGGCCTGCTTGTCGTCACCCATGAGCTGGGCGGCCTTGGCTCCGAGGGCGTCGCGGGTTTCAGCCAGCGCCTTGCGTGCCCGGTCGAGACTTCCGACGAGCTTGAGGAGGGCGGCCAGGTCGAGGTCGTCGGAGCCGTCGTAGATGTCCATCGCCCAGGCGGGGATGGCGTCGAGCGACTCGATGTGATCGGTGAGGGTCGTTTCATCCATGCCGGTCACACTAGCGCAGGCTAGCGACACTCGGGGGGTGGCCTGTCGCCGACCGACAGGGCGTAGAGCGTCTGCCGTCCAAACAGGGTACCGACCAGCCACCCGGCATCAGACAGTCGACGGAGTGGCTTCGTCTCGCAGACGTAGAACTTGGCGGGCGTCTTGGGTGGGGCGACCCTGAACGCCTTGACCGGGTCGAGGCCCTCGGCGGCGTAGGCGTCGAGAGTGCGGCTGTCCGCTTCGGCGGCGGCTTTCATCCGGTCCACGAACCACGACATCAGCTTGAGGTCGCCACCGTGCAGCCTGCCGGTCATGGCTCGCTCGACGGTGTGGATGTGGGCGAGCACCCGTTCGGATCCCGTCGTACCGTCCACCTTCTGGCTCTCCTCGCTCGGGGGTGTGTTGGCAGGTGGGCCACCAAGGGAAGGGACCCACGTTCCCACTGGGGTGGGGCGTCGAGGAAGGGATGCGCCCCGGGGACGGGGATTGGGACCCACCTGCCGTGAAAGTTCATATCGCAGGATGACGACACGGTCAACCTGCATGTGCCAGAATCCAGAACCCATGACACCGATCGAACCAACCTGGGCGGCGCAGGCCCCCGACCCCGAGGCCGTCGTCTGGCACCCCGAGGTCGCCCGGCTCCTGGCCGAGAAGGGTGTCGGATCCGGCACCGCCGCCACCGACGCGCTCCTGCTCCTGCGCCTGTGGAGGGACGGGCGGGGGAGCATGGTTGAAGCCACCTACGACAGCCTGGCCGAGCAAGTGGCGATGACCCGGACCCGGGTGCGCGAAGCGATCAGCAGGCTGGAGAAGATAGGTGTCCTGGTCACGGCGACGGTCCCCGGTGGTGGGCGGTCCAAGCTCTACGGGGTCGACTGGTCGGCCCTCGGCCACCATGCGACCGTCGCGCCGGGTCAGGCAGGTGAGACTCCGCCAACCGCTCCCCACCGCTCCAGGCGCGGTCAGGAGCGGTCGGGCGCGGTCGATGTGCCGGAATCCGGCAGTCCGGCCACTTGGAGCGACGACTCGGCAGCAGAAACGCTTTGTCTCCAACTGGCGGCGGCGGTGACCGCCCACCGGGGGTCACGGCCCAAAGTGTCGACACGGTGGCTCGCAGACATGGGGCTGCTCTTGCGGCGGGGTCCGACCGACACCGAGGATCCGCCACCGACGCCGACCGAGGTGGCGACGGTGATCGACGGGACGTTCACCCGTCTGGCCGAGCCGTCCCCCAAAGGGTTCTGCTGGGCCGACCAGGTGCGGTCCCCCGGTGCGCTGCGGAGCCATTGGTCGCAGCTCGTCCTGGCCTTGCGACGGTCAGCGCCGAAACGGGGGACCGGTGATATCGTCGCCGCCATGAACACATGGAACAACCTCATCAGTGAGGACGGGACGTGACCCCGGCCGAGGCCGTCGAGTGCGCCCGGCTCATCACCGACCTGTGGCCGCACCCGCCGACGACTGACGTCCGGCTCACCCTCTTGGCGTCGGCGTTGGAGGCCGTCCCGTCACGGGCTGATGCTGCCCGGGCGATCAACGACCTGTTCTATACGGAGCGGTTCCAGCCGACCCCGGCCGAGATCATCGAACGCTCTCTCGGCCTGTCGGGGATCATGGACAGAGAGTGGCGGTCCATCCTCGCCCGCCTGGCGGGCTCCGAGAACACCCCGAGCCAGGGGGCGATCGCTGCCCTGCGGGCGGCCGGGTCGTCGTTGGCCGGACTTCGGGGGGCGACCGAGCAGCAAGTGGACGTCATCCATCGTCGGTGGGAGGCCGCTCGCCGGTCCGCCCTGCTGGTCGAGGTTCGTCGTCGGTTCAGCAGCAAGGAGTTGACCAGTGCCCAAAGTTGACGACCAGTACCTGCCGCCCATCATCCGCACGGGCCGCGCCCCGGAACCCACCTACCGGTGCCTGGAGTGTCTCGACGTCAGGTGGGTCCACTCGACGGTCGACGCCATGACCGTGCGGCCGTGCCGCCAATGCGCCAAGGTCACGCACCGGCGGTGGGCCGAAGGGCATTTCGTGCTCGACCATGCGTGCGACGAGTGCGCCGGGATCCGGGCCGGTCGGATCACCGAACTGGACTTCGCCGCCGACGGGTCCCGCATCGGGGCGACGTGACCCCAGCTTGTGACGTCACCGGGGGGTGCCCGCACGACGCGATCGGGTTCTTCACCGTCACCACGATCCGGGGGGAACGGATCCACTTGTGGGCCTGTGTCAAGTGCTCGGGGTGGTGGCGGCGTCGGCATCCCGACGACCCGTGGACCGCTCAGGCTCCGACTTCGACGAACCGCCAGTCGTACCGGCCGTAGGTGCCAGGGTCCAGTTCCCTGGCTTTGGCGTCCAGGGCCACGGGGGATACTCGGGTCAGTCGACGGCCCGGCGACGTAGTGCAGTGCCAGACGTAGTGCCAGGTCCGGCCGTCGTTGGATGCGTGGGTCGTGACATCCTTGACCCGCCCGGAGAACCAGGCGGTGGTGCCGTCGGGCAGCGTGGTTTCCAACGCCCACCGGGTGGCGGGCTTGCGTTCGGGGCGGTGGGCTGCGAGCCGATCAGCGGCGGCGGACCGCTGGGCCTCGGTCAGCTTGCGCTTGGGCCTGATACGCACCTTGCGAGCCTTGAGTTGCGCCTTGAGGGCGTTGGCGTTGGACCGGCCGCAGAACCTCGACACCAGCTTGAGGTAGACGTCGGCGAAACACCAGCCGTGGGGTCGGTCGTCACCGTCGTACTCGGGGTGATTACTGGGGAGAACGAGGTGGGCGACTTCATGGAGGACGACCCACCGCTTCCGGGCGGCCGGGGTGAAGGACAGTTTCCTCTGGCCCCGGGATGCCCAGGCTCCACCTCGGCCGTTGCCCGGGAAGGCGACCGTTGGGTGCGTGGTGCAGGGACGGTATCCCTTGGAGTAGAGCCACTTGCATGCTTTGGTGGCGAGGGCTGTCACTTCTGCCTCGGAGATCAACTCGGACGCCTTGGTGGTCCACTCGGTGCTGCGCTCGGCGGCGTACAGCTTGCCCTTCTGTGAGTCTTGAGTTGGGTATGTGGTTGTTGCCATGACACCATTATAGCACAGGGTGTCAACACTGGTGGTTGCCAAGGATGGTTGAAGGCGACCTTGGCCGTCTGGTAGTATCCCACGTCACAACACATAACCGCCCCTTGGACGGGGCAGAAGGAGAATGAACCCATGGACATCCAGTGGGAGGACCCACCCGAGGACGGACGGATCCACAAGAAGGGCAAGTACCGACCCACGCTGGACGCACTGCGGGCCAACCCCGGGTCATGGGCACGGGTCGCTGAGTTCGACGGCATCCAGTCCGCGTCGGCAACGGCTGCGTCGATCAAGTCCGGCGCCGTGCTCGGATCGGCCCCCAAGGGGAGCTTCGAAGCCGTGTCGCGCGTCCTGCCGGACGACCGGGGCGGCGTGTGGGCACGGTTCGTCGGTGAGTCCATCAGGGCGGCAACCCCGTAGTCGGACGGACCCCGTGCCGGGTGTCGAATCTCGGCACGGGGTCACCCCCCCCCCCCGACTCAACCAAACTGAACCGAAGGGTAGCGAAGCAATGATCGAATGGATAGCTCTACGAGTAGCCCAACTCACTTGGGTCGTCATCGCAGCCGCATGGCTCGTCTATGTGGCATGCCTGGTCGTCCTGCGCTGGTGGGAGTCGCGATGAGCGTCAAGCCACGGGACGTGCCCGGCCTGCGCGACCGGCTCATCGGCAACATCAACCGGGCGCTAGGTAATCTGCCCGACGCCGTGAACGACCAGCCGGTGCTGGATGCAGTCTCCAACCTGGAGTGGACCGTCCGAGCCTTGTATTCTGGGAAAGTCCAGCTCATATGGGTGTCGACCGAGACGCTGCGGGTCGCTGCTCGCGTCGCCGAAACCATCCCGGTCGACACGCTGTTCACTGAGGTTGAGCGTCCACCGTGGGGGTTCGCCGTGTTCGAAACGCCCGTCGAAGGGGTCGATGCCGAAACGGGCGGAACGGTTGTCGTGGATGCGATGTCCTGGGGTCCGGTGCGTCTGCGGGCTGTCCCTGGCACTGACCACTTGGGGATCGGCTGCCACACGTTCGGCGGCCACTTCAGCGGTGAGGGATCCGCACACCTGGCCGAAGAGATGCCCGACGACCTGGTGCCGATCGGACGGTCCGACTGGTTGGCTGATGATCCGATCGACGTGGTGTCCCAGATGGACGACCCGACGGCTGCGGCGTCGATGGTCGAGGACCGTCGCCTACTGGTCGCCCTCTGGACGCTCATGGACTCGGAGCGGCACACGACCCGGGAGGCATGGGTCCCGCGCAACAAGAGGGCACGGCGCCGGTACGACGGCACCCCGCCCACTGTCACCGTCGTCCGCATCCGGGGTGAGGCCGAGGCGTCCGGTCGTCGCGGGACGGGGTCCCCAGCCACGCACGCTTCGTGGGTCCGACCGCATCTGCGGCGCCAGCCGTACGGGCCGGGCCGGTCGTTGCGGCGCCTGCAACTGATTGACGGTCACGTCCGCCGGGCGGACCTGGGCGATCCGGTGCGCCGGGACCGCGTGTGGAGAGTCGACTGAACTGTCCAGCACGTGTGCTAGCATCCCTGCAAGTTCAACCGAAGGAAGGAAACCATGACCCCCGAACAGCTCGCCGACCAACTCACCACGCCACTCCTACGGAACCTGACCGGCAGGGAGCGGATCTACGCCACCACGGAGGGCCTGTCGACCGGTGAGGTGGCGCTGCTCCGCATGGCCGAGGCGCTGCACTCGGTGCAGGCACTCGCCCCGCGCGTCGACTCGGCCCTCCAGGCGGCCGTTGCTGACTGCTGCCGCAGCATCGCCGACGACATCGAAGGGCTCCCCTGATGACCACCCCGCCCCCGTTCAACGGTCCGTTGCCACCCCAGCCGTGGCAGGCCGATACCGCCGCCTTCTACCGGGACGTGGCCCGTCACCAGGACCGCCGTCGCCGCTGGCCGTGGGTCGCCGCTGCCTGCGCCGCTGTTGCCGTCCTGTCCGGGGTCGTCGGGTTCGCCGCCAGTCGGGCGATGGTGGACGAGACACGCGTCGACCTGATGGAGCGGTGGGATGGGCTCGACGCCGAGGGCAAAGCGACCATGTGTGACGGGTTCAACGACCTGGGCATGGACGCCATGACCGACACGGCGATGGAAGCGTTCGCCGACGACGACGAGTTGTCGGAGATTCCCCGCTCCGAAGTCAACGCTTGGCTCCGAGCAGTCAAGGACGAGCGATGCTGACCCGCTGGCTGCTCAAGACAGTCGCCGCTGACGGTGCGGCTCATGGCGGGTTCGTCTGGCCGTTGGAGGTCGGCG
>ERZ650311.450-NODE-450-length-26318-cov-11.461410_pt1 | contig 26318 bp, 20 predicted proteins | sample MGYA00376247_ERZ650311 | MGnify/ENA primary metagenome ERZ650311 (study PRJEB26733, sample SAMN07839324) | wastewater metagenome | biome: small river; feature: stream; material: water | place: USA: North Carolina | collected 2016-07-28 ...
CCGCGAAGACGACGTTAAGTTTGTTGGACTGTGCGAGGCTCGCGGAATTCCGGTGTTGCGGATTGGTGTGACCACGGGCGCAACTCTGGACATCCAGGGCATTGCGACCTGGGAGCTGGCCGACCTCGCTGGTGCGCACGAGGGTACGCTGGCTGAACTGTTTGGTTAACAGACCTTCTGATCCGTAGATATAGGTTGCACCGCTTCCGATACAGGATTTGTATCGTTCATAGGGTCAGTATATCTCTCAAGCGGTCATGACATTTCCAGAGATTTCGAGCTAATGGGTGCAGTTTGGGGTATGGCATACCCGCAAATCAAACACTCAAGGTTACACAGAGCAAATTGGGTGCTACTTTGAAAGTTAAATACGAACGAGGGGAGAGCAATGAGTGACGACTTAGAGTCTATGTATCAGAAGACACAATTTTATCTACAAAAAAACATTCTAGATTTGCAGATCCCGGCGGTAGCAGAAGGGATGGGTCTCGCCTCAAATGAGACCAGGACGCCGTGTGGCATCTTCTGGGGTTCACCATGCGAAGTATCGCACGCTGCTATTCGAGTGAACATCGAGCATGCCGGATACGGGGATTTCACGTTCGACCCAATACGTTTCATCGAGGTTTACACCTGTTCTGGATATTGGGCGGCCAACTTTCTGATGCTCAAGCCAGTTGAGCCTCTCACCCCAGAAGAAGAACTCGCCTCCGAAGATCGCACCAAAAGGGTCGTTCAAAGAATGAGCGAGATGGTCCGGCTTCGTTGGCACCTTTACGATAATCCAAAAGATTTTGAGAGCGCTGCCAAGCTAGCTGTTTTAGAGCGTGAAGACGAATTGGCGAAAAAGGAAATTGAGGAAGCCTCTGAGTTGGACTTCAGCACACGCTTGATTGTTGTTGGCGCGGCTCGGCTTTGGAAGGTTGCGAAATCACCGATGAGCGATGCTGCCTGGTTGCGAGAACTCATCTGGGAGTTACTTCACAGGAAAATATCTCTTTTTGACCCTCGATTGAAAATTGACTGGACAGCAACCTATTTTCACGAACCAATACCAGACCCATATCTGGATCCACCGCCCAGCTATAGCGAAACGTGGGGGAGGATTGCGCAAGAAACTTTGGAGAAGTTAAATAACTATTTCCACGTAGCTCGATAGACAATTGTGTTGACTGACCCGTCAGCATTCCCCGAACTGAGCGGATGCTGATTGTTTGGTCAGCTGGCACAGAGGTTTAGTATCAGAATTTTCAGCAGCAGGCGATTAGTACTAGGTTGCTCCGATTCCGATACAGGATTTGTATCGTTCATAGCGTGAGAATATCTCTCAAGCAGTCATTTGATATCCAGAGATTTCGAGCTTACGGGTACTGTTTGGAGTATCACTCGCCGCCAAAACTAAAGCTGTCCGTTGCTCCTTGTAACCTCTGAATAGTGGAGCTCACACGTAGCGAGGTTCACGGGCAGGACTCATGAATGTAGACCAAAGTATTTCGCGCTGGAACGAAAGAAGAACTACCGCGATATTCAATCGTTACTTTTATAAACAAGACAATATTTGTGCAAAGCACGCGGGAGAAAATGAGGAACTCGACATTCTCATCTTTCGCGGCGACCAGGTGATTGGTATGGGGGAGGTTAAGTCAGACGTGGATCCGGAGGTCGCCTCGGCAAGAGAAGCTCAAGCTAAGCACGATGCATACGTCATCGACCTGCCACCGGACACTGGAGAATGGAGCGTGACTCTTAGGTACGGGGCTAACATGAAAGCCCTCGGCGAGCGGCTTGGGGCTGTGATTAGTCTCGCTAGTGAACTTGGCTTCACATTTGTCAGTCCAGAGCAGTTGTGGCAAGACGAACATGCCAATTTGCTCAAGAAGATTCAACAGCTCGCCATCGCCAACTTCTGGCGCCAGGAAGGCTCTTCTTACAATCGGGCTATTGTAATTCACGAGCCATGGGGAGGGCTAGTTCCGGATGTTTGCCCTGACCTTCAAGAGTGGATCTACGGGGTGTTGTCTAGTTTCGCGTCGAAACAGTCAATCGAAATCCTAAGTTCATCTCTTGACTTAGAGCAGAGGCACTTTGTAATTTGCATCGACTCCAAATCGCAATTGGAAATACAGCTATACGCGATGCATCACGCTCTGAAGTATCCGTCTCAAAAACTAGAACTGCCGGCATGGGTGACGGATTTGTGGTTGGTCTTGCCCCGGGCCTTTCAACCTGGCGACATTGCGTGGAGATACTCATCCAGTGGAAATTGGGACTTATTCGCCTCTGATGGTTTTCTGGAATTTTAAGGGATTTAGATCAGCTAGAGAGTGACTAAATGCTCTGCCTGTTCAAGCACAAGTTCTACTGCCGCATCCTCGGCATCCGGTGGATAGTCATACTTAGCAAGTAGGCGGCGGACTTTTGAGCGCATCGACGCCCGCACGCTCTCCTTGAGGCTCCAGTCAATCGTTGCTGACTCACGGACGGCTACGACGAGTTCTCGGGCAATCTTCTTGAGCGTCTCATCTCCGAGCTGCAAAACCGCAGAGTCATTGGTCAAGATCGCATCGTAGAACGCAACTTCGTCATCCTTGAGTCCAAGTAAAGACCCACGTTGCTGCTGCTCACGCATTTCCTTGGCAAGTTGAACAAGTTCCGCGATGATTTCCGCCGTTGATAGCGAACGGTTGGTATAGCGGTTGATTGCTTCCTCCAACTGTTCCGAGAACTTCCGAGATTGAACAAGATTTGTTTTAGCAGTTGTCCGGATCTGGTCGTTCAAGAGGCGTCGAAGAAGTCCTAGTTGAAGATTCGGCTTGTCCCTGTGTTCTAGCGAGTTCAGGAATTCATCGGAGAGGATTGAAAGTTCCGGAGTCTCGATGCCTGCGAGCTTGTAGATGTCAATGACATCTTCCGCGGAGACAGCCTCGTTGACTAGTTGACCGATTGCGGTGTCAATTTCGACCGCGCCGGAACCGCCTCGGCCCGAGTCAGGGTTCAGAATCTTGAGAATTGCAACCCGAACGTCGGCGAATAGACGAATGTCCGAGCGGATTGCCTTCGCTTCGTCTCTTGCGCCTGCGAGCATGAACGCCTTGAGGAGTGCAAGAACCTGATCGTTAAATCGTGAAGTTCGGTCTGGATCTCCCATTACATAGTCGACAAGTTTCGCTCTTTGACCCAGCAGTTGGGCGGCCGAAAGGTTTGGACTCGAATCAAATTCAAGTTTCTGAAGAATTCCGCAGACGATGTCATGCTTCTCGAGCATCACGGCCACGATTTCTTCGATTGGCACTCCAGCTTGGTCTTTGTCTGACGGTGAATACTCCGCGAGCGCCGAGCGTAGGTTGGTAGCGATTCCTACAAGGTCGACGATCAGACCACCAGTTTTGTCGCGGAAAGTTCGGTTGACACGAGCTATTGCTTGCATGAGTCCTGCGCCGCGCATCGGTTTGTCGACGTACATTGTGTGCATAGCTGGCGAGTCGAAGCCAGTTAGCCACATGTCTCTCACAATGACTAACTCAAGGCTGTCGTCAGGGTTCTTTGCTCGCAACTTGATGTCGCGGAGGGTTTGCTTGTCGTAAAGGTGTGGCTGGAATTCCGCCGGATCCGCCGCTGAACCGGTCATCACGACCTTGATTTTGCCGTCTCCCGGATTTGATGAATGCCAGTCGGGGCGAAGAGCCACTATTTTCTCGTAAAGTCTCACTGCGATGCGTCGACTCATGACAACGATCATGCCTTTGCCAAAGAGTGCCTCTCGGCGTTGCTCCCAGTTTTCGACGATGAACTGCGCGGCCGCGTCGAGGCGAGATTCCGCACCGACAATCGCTTCCAGGCGTGACCATCTTGATTTAGCAGCTGAAGCTGCGTCTTCTTCGACCTGCTCGGTGATTTCATCGGCAAGTTCGTCTAGTACGTCGAGCTCGGTGTCTGGGATATCCACCTTAATCAGGTGTGGCTCGTAGAAGATCTTGACCGTTGCGCCATCCTCTACGGCCCGCGTGAGGTCATAGACATCGATGTAATCACCGAATACCGAGCGAGTGGATTTGTCGGTGCTTTCAATCGGTGTACCTGTGAAACCGAGATATGTGGCGCTAGGGAGAGCATCACGAAGGTGCTTCGCGAGCCCGGCACGAATTCGACCAGAACCATCTAGGTATTCGCTGAATCCATACTGGGACCGATGCGCTTCATCGGCGATCACTATGACGTTGTTACGGTCCGTAAGTACAGGCGATTCATCACCGTCCTCACCCGGACGGAACTTCTGCAAGGTAGTGAAGACGATACCTCCGCTGGCACGCTTTAGTTTTGCACGTAGATCCTGACGTGATTCTGCCTGAATAGGCGTCTCGGGCAGAATCCGTGCAGGCGCGAATACTTCCGCAAAGAGTTGATCATCGAGATCATTTCGATCAGTTATGAAAACGAGAGTTGGGTTCTTCATTCGGACGTCTCGCATGATCTTTGCAGCGTAGAACACCATCTCAAAACTCTTGCCTGAACCTTGGGTATGCCACACAACTCCACCGCGTCGGTCACCGCCGGGGCTTGAAGCTTCGACGGTGCTGTCGATGGCTGCATTGACGGCCCAGTATTGGTGATATTTCGCAACACGCTTGACCAAGACCCTTGTTGGCTGACCTGTCTGTTTGTCGGTAGCGGTCTCGTCCGAGAAGACGATGAAGTTTTGCAAAATGTCGAGGAATCGCTTCGGCTCGAAAACTCCTCTAATGAGGACTTCGAGTGAGGGCCGATCGGTGACTAGCTCACGACCTTCGATTGTCTTCCAGGGGGCATAGTGTTCATATGCGCCGGTGTAGGAGCTCATTGAGCTACTTACTCCATCGGAGAGCACGGTAATTGCGCTCGGAATGAACAAAGAAGGGATGTCTTTTCTATACGTCTGGATTTGGTTCCACGCGGTTTTTAGGGTTGCGTTTTGGTCTGCTGAGTTTTTTAGTTCAAGCAACCCGACGGGAAGACCGTTCAGGAAGACAACGACGTCTGGGCGCCGGTTCCTGCCCTCCTCTACGATTGTGAACTGGTTTACGGCGAGCCAGTCGTTACGCTCCGGGTGCTCGAAGTCGACTAGCCAAACACGAGTCGTTCGCGATTGTCCATCGGGTCCACGGTGCTCAATAGGAACACCTTCAGTAATGAGCTTATGAACGCGATAGTTCTCATCTACTGGGTTTTGCGACTCGGCTCGTTTGAGCTTCTTCACTGACTTTTCAACGAGCAAACCATCGATACCGACGTTGATTCGTGAAATCGAAGCGCGGAGCCGGCCTTCAAGGATTACATCTCGAAATGTTTCGCGCTCTTGTCCGGGTTCCCCAGGTGCTAGGTTTGGCCCCCACGCAGTGCCGTAACCAATTTCGCGAAAGTATTCAAGACAAGCATCTTCAACAGTTGCCTCATTGTACGCGCTCATCTCGCGGCATCCCCCACGTGGACGCGACCCGAAAGCATTTCAGGCAGAAGTGAGTCCCGAAGAGCGAACAGAGTTGAATTTTCAAGTGTCAGCGAATCTATTAATGCATGCACGGAGGACGAATATTGGGCAAAGGACTCTTGAGCGTCTGGATGGACCATCGGCGCAAGGTAGGTTGGAATTGCATCCGAAGCGAGGTGCAAGACAGTTGTGCCATTCGTTCTGTTTCGGCAGTGCTGCCTAAAGGGCTCGTGAGTCAGGACACCCAAAAGATACTCTGACGAAATGTTGCCTTTTGGTCTGGCTATAACAAGGTCAAGAGAAGCCACTAGGGTTCCAACGTGCGGCGAACCCGGGACTCTAACGGCACGGCCGACAACTTCGGCACCTTGGGTGAGGTCAGTCTGTGCGACGACAATTTCACCAGGCTTGACCAACTGAGTTGGCTTATATGGCCCGACGTATGGCTTCAGCCCATCAGCCTTGTATCCGCCGTTCCTGTCGATTGACTTCAAAGTTACGAGGGCCGTCGCGGAAGGCATCAGATCAACGCTTTTGTAAGAAACACCTTTTGCAAGTTGGGCAATATCGTTAAGTGGCACGTAAACCTTATCGCTGCCAGAAAGGATTCTTTGAAACTCTAAAGAGAGTAGTTCATGCTGAATCTGAATAGAGCTTAGGTTTGATTCGATTTTGTCGTCGAGAGCACCAAGCCTCTTCGCGATCTCCCTCCGCTCTCTCGCATAAGGCACCGATATTTCTAAACGTTTTAGGTTGCCTAAGCTGAGCTTTGGCTGAACTGAGCCTGAAAGAAACGGGCCAATCTGTGAGTTTCGAAGCGCGTAATAGAGCCAAAGCGTGTCGACATCGTTAGTCATTCGAATAACGTGTGCATGATTGGAGACCCAAAACTTGCCGCGGACAAGTTGAAGTACGGGTGCACCACGTTCGTCGATGACCGTTCCGTCTTCACCAACTAAAACAAATAGACCGTCGAACTTGTAGTCATCAATGTAATCCAGTATTCCTGCAGCCCCATGATATGGATAGGGGCCAGGTCTCTTTGCTCTTTCAGCTGTCGAAAGCGGGGAACGTTTTGAGTTCTCAAATTCAACTAAATCTGAAAGTGCGACTTTTCGGCGGGCGATCATTTGCCTGGTTCTTTCAGAAACTCACGAATCTGTTGCTCCAACAACCGACCCCGATCAAATTCGGCAAAAAGCTCAGACGTAAGGCGTTGAATTTTTTCGTTGATTGGTTCATCATCCTCCTCGGCATCAGGAGTGCCGACATACCTTCCCGGCGTAAGCACGAAGTCATGCTTGGCGATCGCCTCAAGAGTGGCAACTTTGGCAAAACCGGCAACATCCTCGTAGCCACCGTCTAAATTGCGCCAGGCGTGATAGGTTCGAGCAATTTGCTCGATATCCTCTTCGCTAAGTGACCGAAGTTTGCGACTTACCATCGTCCCGAGCCTACGAGCATCGAGAAAGAGCACTTCGCCCTCACGTTTTCGATGGCCGTTACCGTGGCGATCTTTCGAGACAAACCACAGCGAGACCGGTATTCCCGTATTGAAGAACAATTTTTCGGGCAGAGCGACGATGCAATCGACAAGATCGGCTTCGACTAGTTTGCGACGGATCTCTCCTTCGCCACTCGCTTTCGAACTCAGTGAACCGTTCGCGAGAACGAAGCCCGCTGAGCCGCGTGGGCTCAAGTGATAAATAAAGTGCTGGACCCATGCGAAGTTGGCGTTGCCTTGAGGTGGAACACCGTATTTCCATCGTGGATCGTTCTCGAGCTTTGCATCCCACCAATCCGAGACGTTGAACGGCGGGTTCGCGATGATGTAGTCGGCACGCAGGTCAGGGTGCAGATCCTCGGTGAATGAGTCGGCAGACTTGGGCCCGAAGTCGGCTTCGATTCCGCGTAGTGCCATGTTCATTTTGGCAAGCTTCCAGGTCGTATCAGTGAACTCTTGCCCATAGACCGAAATGTCGCTGCGCTTGCCACCGTGGGCCTGAACAAACTTGGCAGACTCGACAAACATCCCGCCGGAACCCGCGGCGGGATCGTACACGCGACCAGAATAGGGCTCTAGCATTTCCACGAGTGTACGGACTACCCAACGTGGAGTGTAGAAAGCGCCTGCTTCCTTGCCGGACTCTTTTCCAGCGAATTGGCCTAGGAAATATTCATAAACACGTCCAAGAACGTCGTCTGAACCGTGGTCATCACTTGATGTGAAACCGATTGAGCCAATAAGGTCCACAAGCTCGCCTAAGCGCCTCTTATCAAGACCATCGCGGCCATAGTTGCGCGGTAGCACGCCCCTAAGTGACGGGTTCTCTTTCTCGATTACATCCATCGCCTGATCAATGTCTTGACCGACACTCGGCAGCTTCGCTCGGGATTGAATGGTTTCCCAGCGGGCAGCCTCAGGCACCCAAAAGACGTTGTGGCCGGTGTACTCATCTCGGCTTTCGAGGAATGTGGCCCAGCGTTCAGGCTTGATTCCATCGTCCGACAGGCTCGCTTCGATAGCTTTCCTGCGTTCGATGAAGCGATCAGAAATGTACTTCAGGAAGACCAGCCCAAGGACGACGTGTTTGTATTCGCTTGGTTCCTGGTTACCGCGAAGCTTATCGGCAGCTTCCCACAGGGTTTGCTCCAAAGTTTTTTGGTGGGCTCGTTTCTTCGTTGCCAATCTGTTGCCCCCTCTTGAAGCCTGAATGCTCGACATAGAGCCCACTTCCTAGGTTACAGAACGGGGCAGACACTTTGCCGTACTTAGCTGCTCGGGAAATGGGTGTTGAGGAGTTCATTGATTTCTGATCCCACAGTGCCAGCACGCCAGGCCAGTTTGGGGTCTACTTCTGTTCCAGTTGACTAGTAACTAAATCGCTTACCAGTTGCTTCCTGCTTTGTGCGGTGAGTTCATCCTATTTCGTGAACCGAGCTTGAATTTAGACTAACTGAGCGCTCAGACAGTGAAAAAGACTTATTCGGAGACGCGCTGTTGGCCGTTACACAACTGCAATCGCCGAGGGAGCCCCGAGCATCTGAAGTTGTGAAAGATTTAGATACAAGTAATCGAGTAATCGGGGTAGAAATGAAGATTTGTGTAGTTGAAGAGTGGCGTGCTGACTTCACCGTCGTGTTCGTAGAAGAGTGGCGAGCAGATGCCAAAGTCGCCGTCGTTGAAGAATGGCGCGCAAAGATGAAGGTTGCCGTCGTTGAGGAATGGCGCGCTTAGGCATCTATAAAAAGGGGGAATTAAGTGAGGCACAACTCCGTCGCCATTGTGGCATTGAACCTATTAGCTTGTCTTACTCTAAGTTCCTGTTCAAGCGCAGTAACTGAAAATGGTTCGAGCTCCAGTTCCAAAACGATACAGAGCCAGGCCTACTTGGATGGCTTTGATGGCAATGTGGGGGTAGCGCCTGCGACAATCAACAACTTTGGTGGGCCTGAAAGTTACTGCCAAGGTGTGGTGGAACTTCATCCTGACTACTCCGCAACAGAGGAGTCTGACTACATCCAGGGATGTCTAGATGTCATAGGCGCTGATTCGACAAACTCTTCTCTAGATGAGAGCTCCGATACTTTCGACGAGGTCTCAGAAGAACCTTCAATGACGCTTAGCCAAGAAAACGCGGTGGCAACGGCGCAGGATTACCTTGACTACGCAGCCTTCTCGCGCAAGGGTCTCATCGAACAACTCGAGTTTGAGAAATACAGCACCGCCGACGCAACATTTGCTGTTGACTACTTATCTCCTGATTGGAACGAACAAGCCGCCAAGGCTGCCCAGGAATATCTCGACTATTCGTCGTTCTCGCGTCAGGGACTAATCGATCAACTGGTCTTTGAGGGATACACGCAACAACAGGCAACCTATGGCGTGGACCAAGCCGGTCTATAGAAAAAGAAAGGAAAGACAAATGGCAAAAAGCGGAAGATTTACTTTCACCGGAGGTGCCGCAACATACGTCGGTACTGCAATTTTGGGTGGCCTGATCACTTTAGTGACCGTTGGCATTTGCTATCCCTTTGCTTTAGTGCTTATGCAGCGCTGGAAGGCAAAGCACTCCTTTATAGACGGCCGGCAGCTTGTGTTTAACGGTTCCGCAATCGGGCTCTTTGGCAACTGGATAAAGTGGCTCTTGCTGCTACTCATCACGGTGGGAATTTATGCGTTGTGGCTCGGTCCGAGAATCCAGAAATGGATCTGGGAGAACACCGACTTCGCGTGATTTCCGCCAAAAAGAAAGGATAGAAATGTCGTTACACATTGAATTGTTTGTTAGCCCTCCAGATCGTCCTTATAGAAGTCTGGGACCAGTTGAGATAAAGGTGAAGCAGGCAACTAATTTCTCCCCAGTCCCAACCATTGAAGACGCAAACCTTGCTTTGCAAGAAGCCGCGGCTCGACTAGGGGCAAACGGAGTAGTTGGTGTTACTTATGATCGCGGCATAAGTTGGACATCTTGGAATGTAATCACTGCCCGTGGTGAGGCGGTAGTTTTTGAAGCCGACGAAAAAACTTGCCCGATGTGCGCCGAAACAATCAAGCGTGCCGCACTGAAATGCCGTTTCTGTGGGGCTGACGTAGCCTAGACGTTTATCTGAGCCAGTTCGGTGTTGAGAAATTAGCCGCCGAACTGGGCCAGGAAAAACGTAAATAGCAGGGCCAACAGCGAAATGCCTAGACCAGCCTTGCCGGCTCCATTCTCGGCCTTGGTCGAAATTGAACCAAACACGATGCCGACCGCCGACATCATTAGGAGCAGCCCAATTTCGCTGTAGTAGATGTAGCCATACATCCCCGACGAGACTCCCTGCCAGTCTGTGAATGCATAGCCAAGCGTCAGCACACCGATGATGATGGATGTGATTCCCAGACCGAGACCAGAATTCGTCTTCTGAACCCTCTGGTATGGAGGCAACATAGGCGCTTGTGCTGGAGTAGTCGGAATCGTCGGGGCTGGAGTAACAGTAGCTCCGGTTGGCCTACCACAACTAGAACAGAAACTCGCCTGATCTGTGACTTGAACTCCGCAATTTGAACAATACATGTGGCCCCCTCAGCCAAATCTCGTATCGGCGACCTGCCGGATAACGCCAGACTACACCCAGTCATTATTCGTTGCCACAAGTCAACGCGCTAGCCTCCACTGGCTATTAGATAATCCCTTTCTTGAGAAAGGCGATCGAGATCTACCGCTGTTTGCACAGCGAAAACAAGTCTTTCACTAGCCGCTGGGGTGAGAACCTTCGTTCCGTGCAGTTCAGAAACCATTTATATGGCTGGCCGGATTACACAGCTAAGGATCTAAGCGCCCTGGCTTAGGCGTTGATTCATCGGAGCAGTGGCTGGTAAGAGGTAGCGCCAAGCTGATGAGGTTACAACTGACTTTCAATCGTTAAGTACGGCTGGAACGCAAATTGCCGCTACCTCGCCACCATAAGCTAGAACTTCTTGGGCGTAGTTGGCCTGTTCAATAAGCGATGCCCCAACAAGGTGTTTCAGAGACCCAGACATCAGCCCAAGCCAATGAGCTAACTCTGACGAGGCATATGGCAAAACTTCCTGGTCAATCGCGTCGGCATATTCCATAGCATTTGAACCATCGAAGGCGATTGCCTCACCGACGGAGTCAAAAATTTCGCTATATTTTTCGCAAGCCTGCTTGTCAGAGCCGGCAAGATCGAGTGACCCTCCTCCGCCAAGTGAGCCATTGCCATTTAGTGAGCCGCCTTTTAGGGAAGCACCGCCAGAGCATCCGCTAATGGCAAGCGTGGCGACTAGCGCTAGACAAGTGAAGGTCACACGTAAGGTTTGCCCGGGCAAGTCATTTAGCTTCCGTGACGAGGAGATATAAGAAGGCTGGTGCGCGTGGTTACCAATTTTTCACCCTGTGGTGAACTCCATACTTAAGAATCCAGAAGGATGCGACGACAATCAACCCCAGAAGTGCCCATACCCATTCAACAAGATAGATGGTTTGAAAATCATAGAGGTACCATACGGCAGCTATTCTTACCACGACGGCTGCAGTCACCGACCAGATGAAGTAAAGCATTGGCGGTTGGCTTCTCAGAATCAAAGTGACAACGAATGCGACGAAGGCCAGTAAGCGAGACCCTTGAAACACGAAAGGCCATGGCTCTTCGACAACGTGATCTGCTTGCGGCAGGTTGTTTAGATAGATGTCCATCGCGAAATAAAACACGGCAGCAATTAAGGGGATCCTGTAGTTCTTTCGAAACACCTTTCTTGAGCGAATTCGGTCTTCAAGATCAACCTTTGTCGCATACGGGCCAGTGGAGGTTGGGGCAGGGGCCCCCGGGATACTTGGACCGCTTACGGCCTTCAAAGAACCACATCTGGGGCAGGCGTCGGGACTGAATATTGTCCCCCCACACTTTGGACATTTCATGCTTATAGTTCCTCCTCAACTTCGACAGTCTTCGGCTTCGGAGCCGGTGCCGTTGCTGGGGCCGAGGTGATGCCCCCTAGCAGCGCAACGGAGCTGAAGTCTGCCGGCCCGACAACATCGATTCTCGCGATGATTTCAAGTGAGCGAGGGCGGTCATCGCCAAGCGGCACCACCGTGATGCTCTCTGAAGAAATGTTTGGCAAAACCTTCTCTAAACGCTTAGGCACTAGAACGTAGCTCTGGACCTTAGAAGGAAGGTTCTTCATTCGACCTTCTTCGGTGAAGCTGAGCACACCAAGCGGTGATTTATCTACGCTGTCTGCTCCGAGCGAGTCGGTCAAGAATTCGTCCCAACTTTCGGTCGGGTCAAACTCATCGACCCCGGCTGAATCAGCTCGAAGGCTCAACAGAGGGTCATCGACAATCTGCTCAACGCGTGGACGTGCAGCTGAAATTGCAACTGATTGAGTCTTTTCGATGAGGTCTAATAGTCGCTTTCGAGCAACCTCGACAAGGTAGCGGTCGGTAGGCTCAGGTTTTCCAACTTGAGGTGGAGCCGAGTTTGAACCGAGGTCCACTTCGCCCGCCTGGCTAGTCTTGGCACTGTGGGCCAAGAAACGCTTTAGCAAGTTTCGAGAGTTGTTGGTTTGGTGCGGAAGGTCTTGATCGAGTAGGTCGACCACAAACTTGCCCGGCGGAAGACCCATCTCGGTTCCAACCTGTGCAACTAAATCTTCGAAAGCGTCATTTCTCCAACCCTGCTTGAGAAGGCGAGAGCCGATGATTCGCTCGAGTTCTTGCATGCGTGCATCCGCCCCTTCGCGGGCCTGCGCAACTCGAAGCGCGTATGGAAAAGTCTCGTAGTGATTGGTGTACTCCTTAGAAGTGCCCCAATCGGGATGCGTCTTCCAAGGGCGATAAAGCGCATTCGCCAGAATTTCGAGCCAATCGTTTGTCTGGCGGTAGAGAAGGGAGAGGCGTGAAATCTCTTGCTGGGTCTTTACGTAACCTTCGATGACGTCCTTGAGGGAAAGGATTTGAGTCTCAACCTCGCGATTGAAAATTGAGTAACCGCGGTAGTAGCTGATCAGGCTTCCGATAACCCACAGCGCCCAAATGCTAGAGAAAGCAGTGACTAGCTCGGTGTAGTGCTGGTCAACGAATGGATTCACCACACGCTGCATGTAGGAGTACTGCTGTGAGGAATCCCAGATAATCCAGGCAACGAGTATCGCAAACAGCGTTGACCAAATGATTCGCGAAAGCTTTGGTTTCTCGGATTTATTGCGACGGCTGAAGAGAATCAATAGCCCGACGATGCAAGCAAGGATGACTATGAGTATTGGCCCAGAGATGTTTGGGTCATAAAGAACCGCCAGCCAGTCGAGGCGCGGAATGTCGTCTCTGAATCGAATCAGCGATGCTGCGCCGATGAGCCCGCCGCAAACTATGAGTGCCCAAGTCAATGACTTGTGGAAAGTCTGGCGAAGCTTAAGAACACGTCCCGGTTCAATGACCTTCAAATTCTTTACGGCAGCCTCATGAGTTGCCATGTCGCTCTTGGCCTGGGCTAGGTTTCGGTCCATTTCTTCTTGAACTTTCCAAACAAAAGTTCGCGAAACCTGGTTAGCCCAAGCAGTAATCTGGTCAACTTGCTCAGCAAATACGACAGCCTGTTCGGCTTTCGCAGAAACTTCGGCCTCAAATCGCTCTCGCGACTCGTTCAGTTCTCGAAGCTCTCTTCGCTGCTTTGCAAGTTCTTTCTTAATCGCTGAAGCAGAAAGTTCAAGATCTCCCTCTACGAGCCCCTCTGGCAAAACCGGCTTGGCTTCTTCAACGGGCTCAACATCGCCAAGTGTTTCTGAAGCCTTTTTGTTTGAGCCGAACAACCCACCTAGCCAGGCGAAGAATCCTCTTTTCGGCGCTGGCACGACGAGCGATTCAGAAATTGGCAAGCCGGAGTCTTTTACCTTCTTGGGCCTGTTCTTCGTTTTTGCTGGCTTGGGTTCTGCTAGAGCTACTTGCTGAACTTCAGGTTCGGCTGCCGGTTGCTCTTGTTGAACCGCAGCAACATCTGCGGCAGGTTCGATCGCAATAGTTGGCTCTGCAATCGCAGGGTTCTCGGTTGCAGCGGACTCGAGCGTTACAGGTTGCTCTGGGGTGACTTCTTCGACCGAAGCCGCTGTCTGCTCTAAAATCTCTGCCTGAGGCAAGGCCTCTGAATGGGTTGATTCTAGGGCCGTTTCAGCCGCGGCAGCTTCGGCAATCGGCTCCGCCTTTGGCTTGCGGCGCTTTGCTGGCCTAGAGTTCACAGCATCTATTTCTGCAGTTGGTTCTACTTGAGGTTCTTCAGCGTTGTTCAAAGTGCCTCCTCCTCAAGTTCGTCAGCCTCAGGCTTTGGTTGCAGTTCGTCTAGCCTCGACTTTAGAGCCGAAATTCTTAGCGACTTCGAGTCAATTTGCTGGCGAATGCCAACTAGCTGCTCAAGAGTTTTCTGGTTCTCTAGTTCAAGCGTGCGAGTCTTGGCGTGAAACTGACCGTTGATTTCAGGTACTCGCGCAACAGCGTTCCAGTCGAGGTCCATCTGCTCAGCATCCTGGCTCTCAGGGTTTAAAACCGTCAACTTTTGGCTTGGGTCATTAAAGACCGCGGCTACTTTATAGAAGATTGGCCAACCGTTGTCGCCTTTGGTGACACCAAATTGTTCAAGGTTTGAACCGTCAAGCATGCCGAACACGAGCCTACGAATTTTGTTCCAAAGTTCTGGAGTAGAGCGAACGTGGCTGGGAGTCACAGGCGAAACCAACGCGGCGTCAGCCTGCGCCTTGGTTTCTTGCACCGATTCAAGTTTTTCGAGAACTAGCTGATCGCGCTTGTCCATGCGCTCTTTAGGCTCGGCGATGAGCGACGAGCCCTTTGATCCGCCTTGGAAAATCAGGTTCAAAGTTCGAACAAGGGCGCGATAGAGCCAAATGACCGCGAAGTAAGGCACTCGCAACATTTTGTCTAGGCAGAACTTAAAGAACTCCGAAATTTGACCAAGAACAGTCAGATCACGAGCTTTGCTTTCGTCTGACGGTCTTGGAGCTTTGTAAGTAAGCACTGCGCCATCGAAAGTGAACGACTGGGCGACCATCCACTCAACCCACGATTCGTAACCGGAATCAGGAATCGGCACAGTGCCTTCAATCGGCAAACCAATGCTGAGATCAACAAAACCGCTGTTTGCATCACCAGCGCTTTCAAGAACCCTAGAGGATGCTCGTCGAGCAAGCCCGTCGGTCAGGATCGCGCTAAGGAACACGCGCGAAATGTAAACCTTGTCGCCCATCCAAACGCCAGGTTTGACCAGTTCATGTGTGCCTTGTGGCAAACCCGTCCAAAGTGCACCGAGGCTGGCAACGTGCATCATTGTAAAGCCGGCGAACTTCAGTGTCTTCGAGTCGTATCGAACAAAGGCGTCGCCCGAAGTTGGCGTTGCCCTGTCTTCGGTGGCAGCCAAAAAATTCGCATTAAAGAGGTGGTTAACATACCTCGAGCCCTCGGTTACCGTGTGCTCGGTTGGCGCAGTCAAAAGGTTCAACTTTACGAACGAAGTTACACTTTCTGTCGCTTCGCTTGCGCCAATGGTTGCGGGCATTGACCAGTCAAGATACTTCGAGAGAAGGTTTACCAACGCATCTTGTTTTTCGTCAAATGCCGCGTTTGGAATGGCGGATCTAACAACAAGCAAACGAACCAGGCTCAGAGGTTGGCGGGCAAGCTGTTGAAATAGGTCTACATGAACCTCGTCGGTCGAACCCCCAAGCTTGTTGCCTAAAACAACTGCCGTCTGCTTGGGTGGGCCATCGACGATGGGGTCGAGCAGCTCTTGCCTGACCCACATCGCAGGTGCCAACATTTTCAACTCAGTCCAAAGTTTTGCAACCTCGTATAGGCGATCGCCCTGCTCCCCTGAAGGAAGCACGACAATCGTCAAACCAGAGTCTCGCCAAAGATTACGCATAGTTTTAGCAGCCTAGAGACTAGAGCTCGTCTTCTTTCGCTACAGCCTTGATACCCGAGATCAGGTCATGCATTGCCTTAACGATATCTGCTCGGATTTCCCAGCTGACCGGGTAGGTGCGAGGGTCTTCGAACTTAGAGAGGCCGTCCATCTGCTTGTTGAACTTGGCTAGTTCCTCTTCGAGGAACGCCACGCACTTAGCTTGACGGTCTTCCATAGACATAGTCGCGCTGCCACACTTCTTCTCATCGACTGCAGGAGTTCCTGCAAGAAGTAGCTTGCCGTTAGCAATCCACTCTGCAAGTTCGCGATCTAGCTGGTTTGATGCGCCACCTAGCTTCAACAACCTGTGGTACGGCATCAGAGGGCGAAGGCTGTGCTCGGTGTAGCAGTTTGACATGGCTACGATGAGCGACTCCATGACGATTCCGGGCATGTCAGAGACTTGAGCGATGTCTGGGTACATCAGCGGGTACGGGAAGTTCACGTTCGTGTTACCTGGGTCGACCCAGACCGACACCTTCGGGCCCATTTCGTCGTAAGAGATTTCATCCTTCTCTTGAGACACCTGGTTTAGCAGGCGAGCGACGTACCATCCACGTAGCATCTGACGCCAAACTTCTGGTGAAGCAGGCATTGATTCAGATAAAGTGCGGCCTCGACGCCACTTCATAAAGTTGGTTCGAGAAATTCGCTTGGATGCGGCTGCGCCCCAGGTCTGCGAAATTGGTCCCATGACCGAACTCATGACGATTGGTTGTAGTGGGAATGCAGTTTGCGTGAAGATATCGATGTATCGCGCGTTTCCTGCAGCTCCTGCTCCTTGGAACCACTTGTCGCTAGTTCCTTCTACCCAGTACTTGTAGGTAACAAGAATGTCTTTAAGGGGGTCGAACAGAGTGTCACCAATGTCAACCGGAATTGCGCTGAATACGACCGACTTCTCGTTAGCAGCCGGGGTGTGAACCTCGGTTACTAGAGCGCCATCGAGCTGAACTAGTGGGTCAGCACTCGAAACGGCAGCCTGAAATTCTTTAACGAATCGGCTCTGGCGCTTCGCTTGCTCCTCTTTATCTGAATCATCATTCAGGTATGTGGCAATTCTCTGCTCTAGGTATGCGTTGAACGCACGACCAGGAATGTTGAGCCATTTGCTAGCAAATTCCAAGTACTCCATGTGATCGGTTGCGAATGTGAACCTAGCCGGTGACGGTGCAGATTCACGAACCTGGAATGAGCGCTCTTGAGGAATCCAAGGTTGCGTGCTTGAAAGTAGCTTCCAAGTGTGTTCTGCTTTCAGGCTCTTCAATGCCTCGACGCCATACGTGCCCATTACAACCTCGTCGACAACGACGCGCTTGGCATCAACCTTTGTGTCAGAAACTGTCTGCTTTACTAGGGTGTCAAACTCCTTGGGGTAAGACGCGTAGTCAATTAGCAAGCGCTCATTTGGCGCTGGCTTGAAGCGAAGTGGAACAGAAGTTGAAGAGAAGTCCGGCCACTCTGGGAACGGATTCTCTCGCTGGTCTAGTAGCTTCGGGTCATTGACTCTCGAGATCAGGGTTGCTACACCGCTGGCCATCTCTTTAAAAAGTGGCTGCAAGAAGTTTTCTACGAAGTCCGAAAGGAGCTCGCTTGCGCTTTGCTTCAAATCGGCTTGACCACGGTAGTGGAAACACACCTGCGTCTGGTAATAGGCCTGCTCAATCGCTGGGTGAGTCTTAGGAATGGCACTCGAAGCGCTAACTGGAGCAAGTGCGCCAGAAACCAAATTCTGAATTTGGCTTGAATCTGCCAAATGGCGGTTCTTCTCTTCTAGAAGTTCAGCGGCGGCTCGCTTGCACTGATCGATTAGTCGCTTGACCAACTCAACGGTGACAGGCATGCCCTGCTCAGAAACGTATCGGGTAACCAAAGCAGAAATGTGATTTGGCATTGTTTCGACCCAGGTGCGAATTCTTGCGTTTCTAAGAGATCGCAAGTTTTCGAGCGAAGAAGGCAACTGAACTTCATAAGCGTTGGTGATCCACTGCACCCAGGTGCTCAAGTCGACACCGGCTGGTTTGACAGCCCCTTCTACCTGGCTCTGAATCGCGTTTTTGAAACTAATTTGAGGTTCAACCATGTCAGACTCTGGTGCCAATGCATCGAGAACCTGGTTGTTGGCCTCGGTAAGTTCATTTAGCAGTGAATCGGTTAGGAATCGACCCTCACTCGAGTCGGCATAGAACGCTTTCCACTGCTCTTCAGTTTTTTCCTTAAGACCAGGGTCTTGTTCAAGGTGCCTGTAGAGAATGGTATTCAACGTCTGCTTTGCTAGTCGCTCGCTGGCATAGTCAACGAAGCGCTCCATACCAAGCGAAACACGTGCGAATCCGAGCGACGAGAATGGTGGTGCGTCCATTGCAGCTCGCTTAAGCATTGTGTTATCGGGCAAAGGCAAAGCCTTGGCCGAGAAGTTTGCCACAGCATAAGCCGACATTGAGTCTTGAACCTTGTCGTCGGTCATCCAAGTGCAAATGCTGGTTGCGATGGCTTTGTAGACGCCCGATTGGCTTCCGAAGTCAACTGAGCCATTTTTGCGACCAACGACGTAGGTGAATGCCGGGCCGATTTTCGACGCTGCAGTTTGCATCGGAAGCAACCCTGCCGATCGATACAGCGACTGGGTTGATTCGCTTGGGCTGGTGTTCCAGTAACCAGACATTGTCTCTGCGATTGCACCAAGGGCATTCGGAGCGATGGAATCCATGTTTCCAACCTGCTCGAACACGTCTGGAGCGTAAAGAACCGCAAAGGTGCGTTCTGCCCAAGGCTGACCTTGAGCGGCCGACTTGACCGCCTCGGTTACATCGATGAACATACCCGCACCAGAACCACCGGCAATCGAGGAGACGATGATTACTGTTGGGTCTTGCTTTCCTGAAACCTGCACACCGAGGTGGCGAGTAAGTGCGGTGAGCTGAGAAGTTGCGTTGTTGGTTTGCATTCTGGTCAATGCGGTTGCAGCGCGCGAGTGCACCTGGTCTAGTGCAGCGACTGCGATAGTGCGACCAATAGCTCGATATGCACCGGCACCCAAGGCAATTGGAACCGCTACTTCACGGTCACTAGGCAGCGGCTTCTCAATATCAGTTACAAACTTGCCGTCAGCCTTACCCTTGATGGACTGATAGACAGTCGCGTAGTTGACGCCCTGCGGGACAAGCGACAAGTAGTCTTCACGCGGTAGCAGCGGAGCTGGGAATTCTAGACCGTCTTGGCTCTGTGGGCTGTCGACGTGCAAAAACTGCCAAGCCTCTGGGATGCCCTCATCCCAGCCTTCTTGCTGAAGTTTTGCTTTCAGGCCCTGGCGAATCGCACGAAGAGTCTTTCCGCCCGAACCACCGACGCCGACTAGAAGAAACGGTCTTAACATGTTTTTCTCTTTCTTTGTAGCTATTTAGGCGGGTTAACGCCAGGAATTGTTGGAGGCTTTGGTACGCCCGGTATTGAAGGGTTCGAAGTGCCAGGAACAGTCGGCGACGTTGGGGTGGCGATGCCAGGTATCGATGGTGACCCCGCTGGAGGAACGATGCCTGGGACGCTTGGCGCTGGGCTGGAAACTCCCGGTATAGATGGACCATTACCTGGTAGCGGCGGCACGACTGGCGTTACTCCGCCAGATGCGTCTGGACCCTTACCCTTTTTAGGCTTCGGCACGCCTACTGACTTTTGAGGCTTAAGGTTTTCAGCTGCAATAGCCGAACGAATTTCTCCGATACGCCTCTGAAGACCCGGCTTAGACGAAATCTCGTTGATTCGAGACTGGTATTGAGGCAGATTGCCAATTCGCGAACCTACGACTAGCAAACCGTTGATCTGCTCGCCCTCTGGTTTAGCGAATTCTGAATCAGCAATCAGCAACTGCCAGTTGTCAGCGTGGTTAGGCGAGATTTCAGTGGCCTTGCCCGACGTGAAGTGGTTCGGGTTCTTTGACCCTCCGTTGTAAACCGAAATCACACGGGAACCTTCAGGGGCTTGGTGCTCGAACCAGGTTGCGGCTAGAGGAATGATAGGTAGCCGTGCGACAGCCTTGCCCTTCTGACCAAGATCCAAGCTGCTAGAGGCCGGCTGATTTGGCAAGAACTTGAAATCGTTGGCGTCGACCGTAATCGGGTTTCCCTTTTGATCAAGAATCTTCGTGACGGGACCGGTCTGCACTTTCACCGGGTACTCTGCTCTCACCATTTGTTCGATTGGCAAAAACTTAGTCGTGAGCCAGTTAAGTAGGTATAGCATGCCAAGAGGAAGCAAGAGCCCCAGAACCAGTAGCGCTGTGATTACTGCCCACTCGACGAAGGGGTCAGACTTAGCTCCGGAATCGAATTCAAATTGCAGATTCTCACTAAGAGTTGCAGCTCCAGAGGTGCTCTCAGAGCCGCGAATCGAAACCACGTGAGAATCTGCCTGAATCGGGTTTGTAACCGCAACATCGATAGCAATTTCTTCGCCTCGAGGAATTTCGAAACATAGACCGCCGACATTCTTGGCGTTGGTCTTAAAACTCCATTCAAACTTGTCATCACGAGGATGCTTTTGAGCGGCAGTTTGGGCGTCTGTCGTTCGCATAGCTTGCTCGTCGATGCAGTATTGCGACGAGTCGACAGAGGTTGGACCGTTGACCAGAATGGTGCCTGTAGCTTCGCCTTCAGGGCCTTCAAGCGGCGTCAATTTGATTACCGAATTCTGCACAGTGGCGATGTCGCTTTTGGCAACCACATCAACTTCGAACTTTGAAGTCACCGGGTCAAACTTTCCACCGAGCTCGAGGGTCAGCCAAAGTGTTGCAGTTTCATCCCCAGCAACAGGCGTGTAGCCTTCCACCTTGAACGTGCCGCTAGCATCTAGATCGATGTCCAGACCATCAACCTTTACTAGGTCGCCGTTTGCGTCACTGGTCGACAGAGTTAGGTTGTGTGCTTCAAAAACGTCGAGATCGACAGCGAGGTCATCAAACTCTTTTGTTCTTACTACCTGGCCAGTCAGGGTGTTCGGACGTTCACTCACAACTTGGCTGGTTCGATCACGGTCTAGAACCATAGTTAGCCCAGAAAAAAGGTAAAGTGCAGACTCACCTTTTGGTGCGTCAAACTCCCACTGACCCAGAAGAGCAGGGTCATCGCCAACACGGTAGTCGAGTTGATACACGCCCGCGGATTTTGTGACCTTTAGGTTTTTACCGGTTTTGCCGCCGGCCTTTGCGTTTACGTCCGAGCCATCTGGTCCAACTAAGTTCCACTTGCTGGAAGTCGTTAGAACTCGGAATGAAGCTGTACCTTCGGGAACGTCAAATTTGCCGTCGACAATTTGGTTGCCCGTGCCTCCGGCCAAAACGGCTTGCATCTTCAGGAACTGGAAAGCAAGGCTGACTGGGTCTTGAGCTCGAAGGAAAGCGCCATTAGGTTGACCAGCAGGAGCGAAACCAACTTCGTCAACGGGTGCACACTCTAGAAAGCCCCCCGGAGGCATTCCTTGCTCATAGGCAACGTCGCTATTCTCAATTTCGCCAGAGCCTTCAACTAGTGGCACCATGAAACTCATCAAATAGTGCTCAACTTCGAGTCTCTCTTCACCCGTGAAGTCAGAGCTGCCCTCGTCGTAGTCTGCTTGGAATCGCTCTAGGCTGCTCTTGTCGTTTTGGTACAGAACACCAAAGATAGAGATTTGCTGTTTGCGAATCTCATTAAAAATGCCGTACTTGCCCTTTTTGTTCTTCAGATTGGTTGAAGAAATGTCCGGGTGGCACAGACGCTTTAGAGAATCTAAGGTGTCATTTAGGTCGCCGGTTGGATTGATGCCACCATCGGTTAGCCAGACCAGCATTTTGCAATTCGACTTTGAGCGATCTGAGAGCGAATCGCTTGCAAACTTGAGACCCTCTTCCCAGTCTGTGTAGCCTCTAACGTTGTCGTTGTTAACCTTGCGAGTAACAACATCGACAGCCTTATCAAATGATGAAGCGCTCTTTAGTTCCATCCAGCCTTGAATCGGCTTAACGGAGTCAGAGAATAGCGCTGCAGCGAAACTTACCCTAACTCCTTGATCAGCAAAGTTCTTGAGCTGACTGACGGAATTTTCGAGTACCGTTTTTCGAACTTCTTTTTCATCGGTGTATGAGAGCGAACCCGATGAGTCGACGAGATAGAACACGTCCAGTGATTGAGACTTACCCGAAGTTAGACAGGTAGACAAATCTTTGAATGCCTGTTGCCCGACTTCAGAAATTTGAACGCCGGTCGATTTTGCAGCCGAGACGGGAGATGCAGATAACCCAAGAACTGCAAGGCTTGCCACAAAAAGTGCAGCGAGTAGCTTGACAATACGATTCTTATGCACCGCAGAAAACCCCTGACTGCACGAAACCTTGGCCACAGACAGTTCCAATTTCAAGAATGTGGAAAACCGCGACAGCAAAGCCAAGAGCAACGATGATTCGAATAATTCTCGAATAAGAAGGCTTCGGCTCGAACCACGGGTCTTTGCGCCCTTGGCGCTGGGCGATTGCATCCCATCCCAAAACCAAAGCAGAGAAAATAGGGGTTAGCGCATAGCCGAGAAAATGCCAACCTAGGCCTCCGCCAAGTTGGTAACGAAACAAATAAAGAGAGACGCTGACGACAAGTAGAACGCCGGCAACAACTAGTGGAAGAATCGATGCTTTCTTTGGCTCACCCTGAATCATCATGGGTGGAGGTACGACTGGGCCTTTAGATGAGGGCAATCCAACGCCAGGCGGTGGCGGAACAACTGGTGGATTGCTCACAAGATACCTCCCCCTAGAAGCGGCTAACTATTACTGGTGAAACTAGCAGACCGCTCGGGTGCTTGTCTACCTGAGAGTTGCCTATGGCCAGCATTGTTGCGCAACCGTTAGAGCTCCCTGAAGAACCCAACGGCGAAGTTCGTGTGATAACCGCCAACAACTGTTTCTCCGGTGTGAGCCGTTGGAATGTGGGCAGCGATTGCCTCAAACTGTGGGGCTAAGGCCGACATGTTTTGCCTAATCTTGTTGTCGCTTGTGCCGAGAGGAATCACACGCACCTCGATTTCGTCGCTGTCTGTTTCGAAATCCAAAATTAGAGCGACGGTGTCTGAAAACCCTGTTCCGATTTCGGCATCGCTAATCCAAAGTGCCGAAATGTCTGAAATCGAAAATGACTCAGCACCGCCTATGGAGCCGTATCCGGCAAACAGGAGGCTGGATTCGGTGACGATCATCATCTCCTCAAAAGCGCCCTCAATCGAATACTTGACCTTAGGAAAGATGGCGACAATCTTCTCTGCGCCATGGTCATCGAGCAACGGCTTGAGTTTTGGGCCGCCCCAAAACGCTGTCGCCTGAGAGGAAGCGAAATCTGCAACAGTCTGGGTGTGATTGCAGTTGTGGGCCACTAGAGCAGGTGCATTGGTGTCAGAAAACTCTGTTGAGTCTTGGCGCGTGCCACAGTGTTTGCACAACTGTGCTGCCTCGAGAATTTGCTCGGCGCAAGCGATACAAGCCTTCATTTCTGACATTCGGATGACCCCCTAATCTGCTTTTTCTAGAAGTGTATGGCACTCTCCTAGTCCTCGGTCAACACCACAACCATGTCGCCAGGCTCGAAAATTACCGATTGGTTGCGTGTTGGATTAAGTCTCACGCCGTGCATGGAGTCGTCGGATGTGTCTAGTCGTGAAAGGCGATATCCCATTGCAGATTCATCGCGCTGGCTAGCCGCTGCTGAAACCGTGTCAAAGTTGACCTCAGCACCAAGCTTTACATACCACTCTGCAGGGTGCAGGCGAACCTGGCTGCCTTCCGAAGCAAATAGACTCGCGAACACATCTTTAACCTGCTGGTTTTCCGAAATCTGGGTGAGCATTAGGCTCACCAGCTTGTCGCTCACAATAAAGTCATCGGCATCGGTGGCCTCCGCCAGCTCGCGGTTTCGATCGTCTAGCATCTCCGAGACAATATTGATTGACCTGTTTTGTGACTTCACCATTCCGCGCAGGTGCAAGAGCGTTAGCAACGTCTTAGCGTCGGCTTTCTGCACCGATTTAGCCTCTCGGTCTGCCAGCACAATGACATGGTTAAAAGAGGTGACCTCAGCAGCCTCTAGAACCGCGCGGCTCGTCGGGTCGGCAATCACAAAGTCGGCCTTGGCGTTGGCAAAGTCACCGAGCTCGGGCAGATTCGAATCATCGACGATCTTTACCTTAGAGCCCTTAGCCATGCACGAGTCGAGCTCCCGAAGAATCAAAGGCAGACTTTGATTGTTTCCGAGGATGAGCGTTCCCTCTGGCTTGGGCAGCTGATGCTCGGTAACGCAGATCTTGTCCGCGTCAACTTCGGCAACGCGGCCAAAAGATAACCTCGTGTCGTCTTCAGCCAAAAGAATCACCAAATCGTTTGCCTCAGCTACCGTTGCAGCCGGTGGATTTAGCAATACTCCCCCATCACGAACGAGGCCAAGCACGGCAGCCTCTCTAAAGCTGAGCGATACATATTTATATGTGAGGCCCGCAAGTGATTCGACCGGAGCCAGATATACCTCTGAACCCTCGAAATCAAGCAAGTCACTGAAGACCGCACTTAGGCCACTCTGGCGACACGTTTGTACCAAGAGTCGACTTATGAGTTCTTCGCCCAAAACCCAGGTGGCTTCATCGCCGCCAACCAAAGTTGCAGCTTCAAGATTGTGGGCATTTCGAATCTCGCCAACGATGTGATAGCTCGAACTCGATCGCTCTTTGTTGTTGACCAGAGCGAGCGCGGTCTTGATCGAATAGTTATCTGCCTCTTCGGGATCGTCGGGCGAAAGAATAATCACGCTACGCGCACTGGTGTGACTGGTCATCTCTAGGTCGACTAGGTTCATCGGGTCGCCAGAGCGAACGATTATTCGCGTGTTGCCGTGATGTTTGAGAGCCGCTTGAATCTCGTCTTCCATCTCGACCTTGTCACGATCAGCCAAAATGACCACAGAAGGCTTTGAGCGTGAGGCGTTAGCAACTACCAACTCTTTGAGAACTGGAATCACCTTGGAATTCCAACCAAGGATGAGCGTGTGCTCAGTCTCGAGAACGCGGGAGCGCCCCTTGCGCAGTTGCTCCACCTTGTTGTTGAACGCGTTCGAGATGATACCGATGAGGCTCGCGACAATTATTAGTCCGCCTAGAGTGACGACGAGCATGGCGGCTCTGAAGCCGCTACCTTGATCTTGCCCCATGGTGCCCGGATCAAGAGTGCGCAAAAGCGAAGCCCAGAAAGCTTCAGGAAAGTCAAGGGTGCCATCGGCTGGATGCAAACCAAGTAGCACTACGACAGCGGCCACCACAAAAATAAAAATGAGGCTGGCGGTGCCCAGCAGACCTATCAGCGCAATGAGGCCTCGCGACATCACGTTGTCGAACGAATACTTCAATCGCAAAGAAAACTTTGGTTTCATTCGTTCAACCCCTGTTGCCTCACGTTCTTGCATTGCTTGAAGCCATCGTCATGCCCACGGCTTGGTTAAGAATCTACCGACTTTGCTCAAGCAATCAAACCCCGCAATCGGTCGCGCAGAAACGCTAAAGGTAACGTTTTGGGATTTTTCGCTTACGCAGAGAGCGGGTTTGCGGTATTTTGAGACAAAGGTTTTTAGAGGGGATTCCCATGATTTCGAGTGCACTAGAGAAACTCATTTTCGCTTCGCGTTGGCTGCTAGCTCCGCTATACATCGGGCTAATCGGTGTGCTGGTGCTTTTGGCAGTGAGATTTGTGATGTCATTTTGGATTTTGGTGGCGCACATGGATTTCGAGCACATCGCCGAGAACCACACTTTTGTGCTCGATCTGCTAGCTCTTCTCGACCTAGTGCTCTTGGGCAACCTTATTCTCATCGTCCTGTTTGCTGGTTATGAGAACTTCGTATCAAAGATCGAAGCCGCCGAGCAGTCAGTCGACCGTCCGCACTGGATGGGAACCATCGACTTCTCGGGCCTAAAAATCAAGCTAATTGGTTCGTTGGTTGCAATCTCGGTTATTGAACTTCTAAAGGACTTCATCGAACTAGCCGGAAACGAAGCGACCAAGTCAGACTATGAGCACATTTTCTGGCGCGTGGCCATTCACCTGACCTTCGTGCTCTCGGGCGTTCTATTTGCTGTCATGGACTGGATTTCTGACCTTCGAACCGTCAAGGCCCTCGAGATTGAGGGAGCCCTAGTCGGCCACAAGCCCACCCCAGATGCAGCAAAAATCAAGGAAGAAGTTCGCAAGAACATCGGTCGTCAGGTTTAGCTTCAATTTTGGCACCACCCGAGTGCCATAGGCTCGAAGCGTGAATCGGCGACAGTTTTTCACGCTTAGCGCGGCAGCGGCAGGCGGTGCGCTGCTGGCCGAGGACTTGAGTGA
>ERZ650311.451-NODE-451-length-26293-cov-4.823691_pt1 | contig 26293 bp, 4 predicted proteins | sample MGYA00376247_ERZ650311 | MGnify/ENA primary metagenome ERZ650311 (study PRJEB26733, sample SAMN07839324) | wastewater metagenome | biome: small river; feature: stream; material: water | place: USA: North Carolina | collected 2016-07-28 ...
GCGACCAGAAGATCCAGGTCATCAAGGAGGTTCGTGCACTCACCAACCTCGGCCTGGGTGAGGCAAAGGCTCTCGTTGACGGTGCACCTGCAACCGTTCTTGAGGGTGCAAACAAGGATGCAGCCGAGAAGGCAAAGGCCGCTCTCGAGGCAGCCGGTGCAAAGGTAACCCTGAAGTAAGTTTTCTTACATCTCGAAAAACCCGTCCGATGAAAATCGGGCGGGTTTTTTCATGCCAAAAATCGGCGAAATCAGGCATTTTCGAATGTTCGGTCTACCCGAACATTTCAGGTTTTCGTATCAGGTTGGTCGGATACCATTGCTAGGCCGACGGGTGTGCCTTGGCATACCCAAAGGCCTGAATTTACGGGAGTTTTGATGTTTCGGATTGAGCTAGACAGCCTGAAGGCTGCGCTTGTCCGAAAAGCGCCTACCCGAAAGAAATACACCCCTCGACGCCGCGTGATCGAGCGCGTTGCAAAACGTCTGGGTGTGACCCTCGCTGCAGGTGCCGCACTCGCTGTAGTCATCGCTGCAAACCCGGTTGCTCCGTCTGCAAATGCAGCGACTATTCGTTCAAGTGCCGGGTCCGACGCCTGCACGATTGACGTTGGCACTGCGGGTAACGCATCCATCTCGAAGAACGGTGATTACTGCATCGTTCGCGTGACCGGAAACACCACACTGACCTTCCCTCACTACACCTCGAACATGTCGGTGATCCTGGTTGGCGGTGGCGGTGGCGGTGGCACCGATGGTGGTACCGGTGGATCAGGTGGTGCGGTTCGCTACCAGAGCGGTCAATCTGTCACTGCAGGTGCAACGGCGACAGTCACGATTGGCGCCGGTGGACGAGGTGGTAGCTGGTCTGGAGGTTATGGTGCCGCGGCGGGTAACCCGTCTTCGATCACTGGAGCCGGTCTGGATTTCTATGCCAATGGCGGAAACGCAGGTGCTGGCTGGAACAGTTGTAACTACCAGGCTGGACCAGCCGGAGGCACCGGTTTGCGAGGCGGTACGAACGCTGCGGGTGGTAACGGTGGTAATGGTCTGAGCTCCTGCCCCACCGCGGGTAACTTGACTGTCGGTTCAGCAGGTAGTGACGGCCCATCGATTTCTGTCACGGCAGTGGCGGCTGCAAACTACGCCGGTGGTGGCGGTGCAGGAAACTGTCTGGCGAGCCCGACTTACAATCACCCGGGCGCTGCTGGCGGTGCCGGTGGCGGTGGCCGTGGCGCTAACTTCACTGTTGGTTCGGGCGCAAGCGCAGGTCAACCCGGCACGGCTAACACCGGTGGTGGTGGTGGCGCCGGATCTGCGTGTGACTGGTCGGGTGGCACAAACGGCGTCAACCAGAGAACGGCTGGTGGCGACGGTGGTTCCGGTGTTGCGATTTTCTCGTTCATCGAGAACAAGATGGCTGTTACCCAGGCTCCAAACGGCTGTGTCACTAACGTCGCTGAAGGATGCCTTGTGCCTGCAATTGTTCAGCTGCAGGACGTGAACGGTTCGAACCTGGCCAACTCTGGTGTGAACGTAACTGTTTTCTCGAGCTTGGGAACCGCTGCGGGAACCACCACTGTTTCGACAAACTCATCCGGAGTTGCGACATTTAGCAACCTCTATTTGACCGGCGCAACGGTCGGTGGAACAGCAACGCTAACTTTTGAGGCCGTGGGCTACCGAAACGTTCAAACGACAATCACGGTGTATCAGTACGCCGACACCTTGAATGTGGTTTCGGGATCAACCGACACCGCTGGCACTTTCTTGGGTTCAACTGGTGTTTGGTTGGCAACCGCATCCACTTCGAATGTTTCGGTCACCACGCTGCAGAATCAGCTGGCGTTGCGAGATGTGACGCTTCGAGCACACAGCGCAACCAACTCGCTTGGAAACATCGACATTAACGCGGCTGCAAACGTTCAGTCATCGGCAAGTGCCACCCGAACGCTGAATCTGAGGGCATCGCGCAATGTGCAGGTTAACACCGGTGCTCAGATCGCATCCACGACACAACCTTTGAACATCGTGGTCACAGCCAATTCCGACAGCACGGCCGGTGGCATGGTCTGGATGGGCGGATCGGCATCTAACTACGCATTTGACACCAAGGGCGGTCACGTAGCCATCGGTGGTAGCTCTTCAACCACCACCTGGAACGGCCTAACGGTTCCTTCTGGCTACGCCACAGGTGTGCGAGACACTACAGGCTCATGGTGGGGCATCGAGTTCGCCACTAACACCAACACCGCGAATTTGCTGTTGATCAGAACCTCAGGTGGTGACGTTCGTCTGTTCGGTGCGGCCGACGCTGGCGCAACCACTATTCCGACAGCGCTTTATGGAATTGCGTGGGAGTCAGGTCGTGTGGACTTGGGTTCTGGAAACTTGACCATGAATGGTCTGACTTTCGGCAGCCCTTCTCCTGCTTCAGGAGATAACTGGGGTGTTGGCATCGGTGTCAATAGAGGGACGACTAACGACGTACCAGTAATCGTGACCACGGGCACCGCAACTGCGACCGGATCCGTTGGAACTCCGGGCACTTCGAACTTCTGGTCTGTGGCTGTGGGATTCGCGGACATCACTACGGGTTCGAGCGGCTTCAACATAAGCGCAAGCCAACGCGTCATTGCTTGGACGGGCAACACCTTCAGGTCGCCGCTGAACATGACCGCGAATACGGTTCAGCTAACAGGTTCAAACACCCTGCAAGACAATGTCGCCCTAACCGCGACCGCGGGTGACGCGATTGTCGGTGGAAACCAGACGGTCACGGGCAGTGGCAAGTCTTTGGTAGCGAAGGCAACCGGTGATGTGGACACCACCGCGAATAGTGTGATTCAGACCAATGGCGGAGACATAATCTTCTGGTCGAACACCGACAAAGTTTCGGGCAACAACAACAACTCGGGCCGCATCCTGCTAGAAACCAGCACGACTCTGCGAAGCCAGGGCGGACGCATCTGGCTGGCTGGCGGTCTGGACGACGGCGGAACCGACGCCACGATCACCTCGGCTAAGGGTGCATTCGACGCAACCGCAGCTGGAGACGGGCGACCTGACGGATACGGTATCGGCAATAACACCTCTGGCGAAGCTGCTGGCGCCATGCTCAAGCCCGGCTACCAGCTCAGCTCTGCTGGCGGAGACATCTTTATCGCGGGTATGAATGCGCCTTCGAGCGCTGGTGGCGATATCGCCACTGTCGAAATGGCGAGTGGACTCGTTGATTCGGGCACCGGTCGCATCAGCATCTGGGGTCTCGCATACGCGAACAACCAGGCAAACCCTGGCCTCGTCTTGCACCGCACCGATAACACTGCGGACACCACCATCTACTCCGCTAACCGCACGGCTCAGGCAATCACGATTTTCGGCGACTCGAGGCCAAGCACAAGTATCAACTCAGACGGTATTGCGGCAGTAGGGTACGCACCGCTTAGCACGCGTTGGGGCTATACCTCGACTCACATCATCGCCTCGGGACTCAGAGATTCGGCCGACCCAGTGAACCGCCCCGGCGGTGGAATCACAATTGTGGGTTATGGAGCCAACGTTGCCGGCACCAGCGGCGCTAACGGAATCGTTTGGCAGTGGGCAGACGCCATTGCCAAGGATGGCCCCATCACAATGTCGGGCTATGACTTCGACCCCGCAGGTTCGAACGCCTCGGCCGGAATTTACATCGGACAAGACAATGCCTCCACCGTTTCGCGCTTCGGCGCTTGGACGCTTTGGAATACCGCAAACGTAGGCACCTACACCGACCTAGCTGGCAACATCATCGACATGACCACCAGTTCGAGCAACATCACGCTGAACGCAACCAAGTTTGTCTTCCTTGAGTACGGCAGCGGCGTAATGGTCGAGGGTTACCAGTTCAAGACAACCGGTGACATCACAATGCAGTCTGTCGGTAGCACATTCACTTTCAATCAGAACGCAGTGAACTGGCGTTTTGGTCGAATTACGATTTCGGGAAACCCTCGAAACGTTACGATCGGAAAGCCGACCGACACGACTAACTACAACTGGTATTACGACGTAAACGCCACTGGTTCGATTCGTTTCTACGGCGCATACCTTTACTTCGCCCCGAATGTTGATTTGGTCACGACCGCAACCTCGGGCGCTGGCGTTTTGGTTCAGTCGACCACAACAATCGAGCTCAACAGCACCAATGATCTGAGGGCCAGCGGTGCCGACATCCAGCTGATCGGCGACTACGTTTACGTCGGAAACAACGGCAGGCTGATCACGACCGACACATCCGGCCAGGGAATCCTGATCAAGTCGAACGACCGAACACTTTTGAACTCGGCAAACACGGTGCAAACCAGCGGTGCCGACATCACCTTCTGGAGCGATGCCGAGAACAATGGTTCGGGTGCCATGTATTTTGGCGGCGGCCCAATCATCAGATCTGCCGGTGGAAAGATCACGATGGCCGGCGGTCTAGATGACGGTGCGGCACTCAACCCAGAGTTGCCTGGTCGCGTGGCCAACGATGGCTACCCCGACAACTACGCTCAGGGTGTTTCGGGTTTTGGTGGTCGAGGCGGCGTTGACCTACTCAACTCATACCAAGTTCTTTCGGGTGGCGGAGACATTTTCATTGCCGGTCGAGGAACGGCGGTTTCGGGCGACGATGACTACGGTGTGATTTTGCGCGGTGGCCTAATGTATTCAGACACAGGCAAGATTGCAATCTATGGCAAGGCTCCGGCCAGCTGTTCAGCAAACTGGCACCGAGGAATCGCTCTAACCTGGAACGGTGACGGCGGTGTAGCCGACTACATCGTTTCTAACTCGACCGCGACCGATGCAATAGTGCTCGCCGGCGACATGTCATCTTGCAACAACGGTGGTTCGGTTCAGGCAAGCGCAATCCAGGGCTTCTTCAGTGCCGGTGCAACCATTGCGACCCCTAACGGCGGTGGCATCACCCTAGACGGTAAGCAGGGCAACGCCAGCTACTCTGCGGGTTCATGGGCAACCGATTACCAAGAGTCGAACATTCTAGAGCTCAACTACGTAAACGTACTTTCGAACAGTGGTCCGATCGTTCTGAACGGCACGCGCACCAGCGGTTCAGGAAACCACGCAATTCGATTTAACACCCGAGGCACTGGCCAGACGAACAACGTGGGTGCATCTACTGCGGCGATCTCTACTGGTTTCACCGCGTACCCGTCGATTAACATCACCTCAAGCTCTTCAGACGTCACCATGACCGGTGATTCTCAAGTTCTGTGGAGCACTTACTTGCGCAACACAGGCAACCTTGTGATGCAGCCCCAGAACGCAAGCTTCGACCGGGCACAGTACTTTACCTCCGGCAACTGGGGTGCTTACTTCCCGGCAACCTACGCGAGCGTTCGAATCGGTAAGGCCGGCACCAACGGAGGTAACCAAACCACAACTGACCTGCAACTTGATCGATTTAGGTCAACCGGCCCGATTGCCGTGTACGGCGGCAACATTACCCTGAACGACGGTGTGACAACTAGCGCGACCTCTGGCAACGGAATCCTCCTTAAGGCCACCAACACGCTCACGCTAAACGCCGGAACCTCGGGTGCGGTGAAGACCACCTCGGTCACCGGAACCAACTCGACCGCACCGATCACCCTTTGGGCGAATGCGGATGCCACCGGCGAGGGTTTCATCTACATCCAGAATTACAATGACGTGACCACTCAGGGTGCGCCAATTGTGATGGGTGGTAGTGCCGCCGCCGCTGACACAACGCCAGGCGGATACGCCGTGACTAACACCAGTTCGCGCGGTGGTGTGATGCTTGGCAGCTCTAACGGAATCAGCAACGCGAACGTGCGCGTGCTTTCAAACGGTGGCGACATCACAATTCGCGGACGGGCGACGGCTGCCAGCTCGTGGGGCATCATCGGCTATGCCGGCTTCAACGTGAATTCTGGAGCAGGGCGCGTTCTAATGGATGGAGCAGCGACCAACACCGGAAACGGTATCGACCTCGAAGGCACTACCGGCATTCTTGGCACGATTACATCAGCCGCTGCAGACTCGGCAACACCAGCGGTTCGCCTAATTGGTTCTTCGACCAACACTTCAACGGCCGATGCGGGTCAGCGCGGTCTTTACATCACGCCTGGTATCACCGTTTCGGCCACCAACGGTGGTGACGTATCGCTCGAGGCAACCTCGGCGGCCGTTCACACAACCAACCCGGGTGCAATCTCGCTGCACGGCGTGAACGTGACCTCGAACACCGGCGATGTGACGCTGAATGGTGGCTCGACGGGTGTTCACCTATCAACCTCGGCCAACACCTCAAACATCGGTGCGATTCCGGCTAACACGGCAACCGGTCTGGTGACGATCATCGGTGACCGCATTTCTTCAGCCGGAACCGCCAACATCAAGACCACCGGCAACATCGTCATCGAATCAGTCGCATCCGCATTCGCAGGCGCTGTTTCAGTGAGCGACCTGAACGTGACCGCCGGAGCCGGCAACTTTAGGGTCGGAAAGACCACCAACACCTCGGACATTTCGATGACCGGAAGCATCGCCGTGACCGGTGAAATCGCCGCCTATGGTGCAAACCTCACAGTCGGTTCGCTAACCACGACTGCTACAAGCGGAAACGGCATCCTGGTGAAGGCGACCGGTGACATTGTTACTACCGCTGGAACCAGCGGCGCTCGCCGAAGCATCTCGGTCACTGGAACGAATTCGACCGCTCCAATCACACTGTGGTCGAACTCGGATGCGTCGGGAACCGGAAACATTCAGATTGGCGCGTACACCGATATTTCTGGTCGCAACGGTGACATCACCATGGCAGGATCCACAGCCGCGAACGACACGACCCCGACCGGATACGCAGTCGGCGCATCCGAAGGAATCGACCTGGGTAACGCGGCCACCGCAACCGACTCGGTGAGGGTTACAACAGCGGCAGGAAAGATCACGATGCGCGGCCGCATCAACAACTCATCCACCACTGCTGCGGCAATTTCGATTTGGTCGGGCACGACCATTACCTCGACCACCGGAGCAATTGACATCGATGGTTACAGCTACCGCCCGACGGCTAGCAGCGGTCACGCTGTTTATCTGCACCAAACTTCAGCCGCCTACACCACGACGATCAGCTCTGGCGCGACCTCCGGCACCGCAATTTCGATCAAGGGCATCGTAGAGACCGGTCCAGAGTCGAACACCAACGCGAACGGTGTCGTCGCGGGCTGGTTCAACAACGGCACCCTTAACATCAGCGCAAACGGTGGTGGCGACATCTTGTTCACGGGTGTGGCAAGTACCGCAACCACCGATTCCATCGAGGTAAACCGAGCTAACATCACAGCAACCTCGGGCAACATAACCTTCAACGGTGGAACTCAGCGTGTGGCTTTTGGCGACAACGGAGTCAACACCTTGGGTGGTGCTTCAGCTGCCGCCGATCACACCGGAAACATCAATATCTGCGGTGGCACCGTCGCGTTCGTTAGCGCCATGACCACCATTCGCAACACCGGTTCGACGGTTATCGAACCTTGTGCGGCTGCCACCTCTTTCACGGCCGCACAGACCTGGGGCGCTTCGGCTGCAACATTGAACACCGGCAGCTTCCGATTCGGCAAGACCGGCAACAACGTCGCCATGACAATTAGCGCGGCCGTAACCGCCACAAACGGAAACATCGCGGTGCACGGTTCTGATGTAACCGTGAACGGCAACCTGACTACGAACTTGCAGGATGCGTCGATCCTGCTGCGCGCCAGCGGCTTCATCTCGGTTGGCAACAGCGTCTCGCTAACCACAAGCCGCGGCAACTTGACGCTTTGGGCCGACTCGGACGCCAACATGACCGGCTACATCCAAACCGGAAGCAGCGTGGCTATGACCACCGCTGGCGGAAAACTCACGCTTGCAGGTGGTGCCGACAACGGGTCAACCGCAATCAAGTCGGATCGTGTTTCGGGAGACGGACTACCAGATGGACGCGCGTTTGGTTCGGGAAGCACAGCTGGTGTTCATCTTGGCGTGACCAACACCTTCACCACCGGGGCCGGTGACATTTTTATTGCGGGTAACGGAGCAAATTTGAGCAGCTCCGGATCTGCAACAGGTGTCGTTGTTGGTGAAGGCGCTAGCGTGACCGCAACTTCGGGTCGAATTGGAATTTTCGGGCGCAGCAATGCGACGGGCACACAGGATGCTGGCTATTCCGAAGGTATTCGCCTGCGAGGCGTGGCTACCGACACCACTCGTTTCGTAAACATCACCAACTCGAGCACAGCCCCGGACGCCATTGAGTTGGTTGGTGACGCTTCTGCAAGCACCCAGGGTCGCTCCGGCGGAATCCTCGCCGTCTCGTGGCTGGCGCGCTCTGGTGGAGGACCTCGAAACGTAATCGCAAACACTTCGAGCGGTGGTGTAACACTGACTGGCCGTGGAGGTTCGCTCGCCGGCAGTGCCACGACCGACACTGTTGGTAGCGGTCTCGAACTCGGTGCGACCGCGGTGCTTTCGAAGAGCGGCACGATCACACTCAACGGAGACAGCTCTGCGAGCAACACAGGTCTGGCATACGGCTTTACCTCGAACCACACAGCAGGTAACGCCAACTTCGTGGGCCCGAGCCACTATGGCGCTCAGCCTTCGACCACCATCAACTCGGTGGACATGTCATCTTCGACCGCCAACATTGTGTTCAACGTGGACTCGTTCCTGATTGCGAACACCAGCAGCACCTCGACCAGCATCAACACTGCTGGAACAGTGACGATTGACCCTGCCGTGGGCGGTTCGCCAATTCAGTCATTCGACCGTGCGGTTTCGGTAACCGGTCTGACCATCTCAAACATCACCGGTTTTGAGGTCGGTCAGGTTGGAACCCCATCGGCCGGTGCCATGAACTCGGCAAACGTTTCGATCGACCAAGCGCTGAGCGTTGCTGGCCCAATCAACGTTTACGGTGGCGACGTCACGCTTGCCGCCAACGTGACATCAACCGCACTCGACTCGCGCGTCTCGATTCGATCGACCGGGTCTATCACGCAGAATGCGAGCACCACTCTGCGCACAAATTCGGGTCGCGTTGTACTTTGGGGTGACCAAGACAGCACCTCGGGCGGCATGGTGATTCTTCGCGGAAATGTTTGTACCGCGCCGACAGCAACCACCTGTGACGTTAACGCGGCAACAGGCGGTGACGACATCATCATCGGTGGTGCAGCGGCAGACAGCGTTGATGCGACTATCCCAGCGGGATTCGCAACCGGAACTGGAACCGCAACTCAGAACGTGACCACCGGTGTTCAACTCGGCACCATGGGTACCGCCAACACCGGTGCCAAGCTCTACTCATCCGGTGGAAACATCACGATTAATGGCCAGAGCGTGGTTACAGCCGCGAATGTCACGGCAAATTCATTTGGCATCATGCTGGTCAGCGGCACCGACCTGATTGCCGGTGGCGGAAAGATTCGACTAAATGGTCGAAACGCGATCACTAGCTGGACTGGCGTCAACGTAAACGGTATCGAGGTCAACGGATGGGGTGGCGGATCCACCAGGTTGAACACCACAAATAGCGCCGATGACGCTATTTACATCTCGACGCCTTCTGTGACCACCGGCAACGGATTTGCCTCGTACAACGGCGGAACCGAGTTCAACAATGCCAACGGTGGAATCCTGATTCAGACTCCGAGCTGGACTACCGGCGCAACCGCCAACCAGTACCGCTGGAATGTTGGCGGACCGCTGATCATCGAACCAACGGTGACCTCGTTCAGCGTGCCTCTTGCCTTCGACACCAACAACGTCTTTGGTTCGAACCTGCCGACAACTTTCCGTATCGGCAAGGATGGCAACACCTCCAACATCACCATCTCGACTCCGGTGACTGCGAAGACCTCGATCGAGGCCTACGGAAACAACGTCTCTGCGAGTGCAAACCTAACCGTTAGCACGTCGACCACTGGCGGAATCATGCTCAAGGGTCGCCAAGACGTGTGGATGAACGGTGGCGCAAGCGCGGCAGCACGCAACACCATGCAGACCAACGGCGGCCCGATCACCATGTGGTCGAACTCTGACTTCTCTGGCACTGGCGCAATTCTTCTGGGTAACTTCACCAGACTTCTGTCGAACGGCGGCGCGATTACCATGGCCGGCTCGGCCTCGGCCTCTGAAACATCGCCAACCGGATACGCGAGAAACAACGCCACAGTGTTCCCGAATGGCGTGGAGCTTGGAACCTCGAACGTCGCAAGCAACGTCGAAATCAACTCGTCGGGCGGCGACATCACGATTCGTGGTTACTCGAACTCAAACGTCAACCTGACCATGGGCGTAAAGGGTTGGGCCGGAAACACCATCACCGCCGGCAACGGTTCGATCACCGTTGACGGACAGGTTGATGGTGCAACCGGCGCAATCACGCTTCACGGAACCGAGTTTGGTTTCAACGGCGGTGCAACCACCTCGATTACCTCGACCAAGACAAGCGGAACCGCAATCTCGATTTCTGGTAACTCCGTTGGCGGCACTAGTTCAGACACGACTGGCTTCACACTCTGGAACCCGGTTACCATCAACGCATCCGGCGGCGGCGACATCGTGCTTAACGCAAGTTCGGCCAGCGCAAACACCCCGGCAGCAATGCGCATCACCGGTGCCACGATCCTTGGCAAGGGTGCAATCACCTTCAATGGTGGTAAGCGAGTTATTTTCGGTGCGAACAACGTAGGAACCGCGAACACAATCGGCGCCAGCAGTCTGGCTACGGATGCGCCGGGCAACGTCACCGTTTCTTCTGACTTCGTCGAGTTCATCAACGTTGTCACAACCTTCCGCAACAGCGGAAACCTGGTGATCGAGCCGGCTAGCGCATCGTTCTCGGCAGCCCAAACCCTGCCGGCCACCCAGTTCGTCGAGACAGGTGTGAACGGTCTTCGTTGGGGCAAGTCGGGCAACACCGCTGCGCTAACAGTGTCAACTGCATTAACCGCGGCGGGCAACATCGAGCTTTACGGTGGCGCAACCACGGTTTCAAGCGCCATCACCTCGACTGGCGGAACAATCCTGTCGAACGCTTCGACTTTCTCGAACACGGCTACTTTGACCACGACCGGTCGCAACATCAGCGTCTTCGCTGACCAAGCCACGATCGGCGCTGCCCTGACCACCGGTTCGACCAGCGGCGGAATCGTGACTTTGTCGCCGAGCTCGGTTGCTCGCAACGTGGATCTCGGTGCCGCGGATTCGGCATCCCTGCTGGGTCTTACCGATACCGAGCTCGACTTCGTTACCGCGCAGACGCTGCGTGTTGGCAGCTCGAGCTTTGCCAATAACGTCAACATCAGCGGCGCAATCAGCATCGCCTCGAACCGCGTCACCAACCTAGCGGTTCGCGCGGCTGGTGACATCACCACTTCGGGCAGCGGATCGCTCGCAGTAACCAACTTCGGTGCTCAGGCTGGCGGTGTGATCACCATTGGCGGTGCAAATGGAATCACCGGCAGCCTGGCCCTCAACGCGACTGGTGCAACTGCGACGTTCAACCAGACCACCGGCAGCTACACCCCGAACTCGGTTGACAGCATCCAGGCTCGCTTCGGTGTCGTCAACTCGATTGCACTCAGCCAGGTTCCGACTGTGCAGGTGCAGGATGCCTTCATGGCGGTTGCGTTCAACCCACCACCGACCGTCACTTTGAGAGACGTGTACGGCAACACCCTCGCCTCGACCAACTCAACCAGCGGTTCGTACGCCGTGGTCGCGGCAATCGCATCATCAAGCAACACCTCGGGCACACCGACCCTTTCGGGCACCACCCGACGCACCACCAGCGCAGGTTCGGCAACCTTCAACGACCTGACCGTGACTGGCGGAACCGGTACCTTTACGCTTTCGTTCACCCCGGTTCTGGCCTCGGATGTCACCAATGCATCGGTTGCAACTGCGCAGACCACCGGTAGCTACAACGTTCAGGCCGGTGACCCAAGCTCGCTCACCATCGCCACCGCGCCTGCAGGTGGTCGTTCAGGCCTCGCCTTCTCCACCCAGCCGGTCATCAACATTCGTGACGTTGGCGGCAACCTAGTTCAGACCTCGCCGGGCAACCAGCTTGCGGTAACTGCATCCCTAACGGGTGGCACCGGCTCACTGGTTGGAACCACCACCGTAAACGCCGTCAACTCGGTCGCAACATTCACCAACCTCGGTATTGCCGGCCTGGTTTCGGGCACCTATCAGATCACATTCACCGCAACCTTCAACAGCACTGCGCTGACAGTGGCCCAGAGCTCGATCACCATCACTCACGGAAATGCCTCGCAACTGAGCATCTCGACCCCTGCCGCCGGCGCTGCCAGCGGTGTAGCGTTCACGACGCAGCCGGTCGTGCGTGTTCTGGATGCGCAGGGCAACCTGGTGGCTAACTCGGGTGTGACGATTACCGCATCCACCACTTCAACGAACGCCACCCTCGGCGGAACCCTGACTCGAGCAGCCGTGAACGGTGAGGCAACCTTCAGCAACCTCGCCTTCACCGGAACCGTTGGCACCCAGTTGCTGAACTTTGACTCGACCGGTCTAACCGGCACCGGTCAAAACGTCACGCTGGTCAACGGTGCGATTGATCGCATCGCCGTTACCGTTAGCTCGACCGCAACCGTTGATGTTGCGTTTGCTCAGCAGCCTGAAGTCACTTTCTATGACTCGGCCAACAACGTGGTCACGACCGGAACTGGTTCGAATGCGACGGTAACGCTTAGCTCGACTGGCCTAACCGGCACCCCGCTCACGCTGGCCGCAACCAACGGTGTCGCGACCTTCAGTGGCTTGAAGCTGGTAACTACGGTCGGCACCAAGACCCTGACCGCTTCGATTTCTTCACCGGTAAGCAAGACTGCAACCGCCTCAATCACTCTGAGCGCGGGTGCCCCGACTCAGCTCGGCACATTCCAGGCACTGGATGCGACCACCAACCGCACCAACTTCGTCGCCCAGCCGATCATCGACATCCTCGACGTTGCCGGTAACCGCACCACTTCAACAGCGAACGTCACCGCAACCATCACCAGCACCGGCGGTTCAATCGCACTAGGCGGAACAACCACCGTGGCAGCCGTGAATGGTCGCGCAACTTTCACCGACCTGCAGCCTCAGGGCAAGGTCGGAACCATCACCGTTTCGTTCGCATCGACCGGCCTGACCGGAGTCTCACAGCAGGACACCCTGGCGCACGGCGCATCCAGCTCGCTGATTGTGCGAATCGGCAACACCGCTCAGACCAACGCCGTCGCCTGGCAGGGCTCGCTGTCGGTCGGCATTCTTGACCAGGATGCCAACAGCGTCACCACGGGTGCCGACGCTACCGCATCGGTTGTGCTCTCGAGCTCGACTCTTGCGAGCCTGACTCCGGCCAACAAGCTCACCAAGCCAGCGGTCGCAGGTGACGCGACCTTCACCGGTGACGGCATCACCGCAGTTGGCACGGCCGGTTCTAACACCATCACGGCAACCGTGACCACTGCCGACAGCCGCACGCTGACCGCAGACGGCAGCTTCACTCTGGCGGTTGGTGCGGCCACCAAGCTCGCGATCATCACGCCGGCCGCAGGTGCCGCCAGCGGTGCCGCCTGGACTACCCAGCCACTGATCGAGGTTCAGGACTCGGGCAACAACCGCGTAACCAGCTCGACCGCAACCATCGCCATCGGCACCGACCTCGGAACCCTGAGCGGCAACACCTCGGTCGCTGCAACCACCGGTCGCGTTTCGTTCAGCGGTGTTTCGCTGGCAGCAACCGCGGGAACCCGCACGATCACTTACAGCTCGACCGGTCTGACCTCGGCAACTCAGAACCTGTCACTCACCTTCGGTGCCGCTAGCAAGCTTGCCCTAACCACTCCGGTGGCCGGCTTCGTCAACCGAACCAACTTCACGACTCAACCGGTAGTTGAGATTCAGGATGCGCAGGGCAACCGCGTGACCTCGGCGACCGACACCGTGACAGTAGCTATCGACTCGGGCAACCTCACCGGAACCGTTACTGCAAACGCATCCGCTGGTGTGGCGACCTTCAGCGGTTTGGGCAAGAACGGCCTCGTCGGCCTCAAGACCCTGACCTTCTCGGCCACCGGTCTGACCTCGGCGACTCAGCAGTTCACTCTGACTCCCGGTGCGATCAACCAGCTCAGCATTAGCGCACCTGCTTCTGTGCAGTCGGGCGTCGTTTGGTCAACCCAGCCGGTTGTCACCATTCAGGACACCGACGGCAACACCGTCACTTCATCGACTGCATCAATCACACTCAGCTCGGGTGACTCGACCATCGGTGGCACCGTCACGATGAACGCGGTTGCGGGTGTAGCTGACTTCGTGGGCAAGGGCATCAAGTTCACCGGAACCGCTGGCGTGAGAACCCTGACCGCGACCGGTGCGTCGCAGAGCGCATCCCAGTTCGTGACTGTCACCTTTGGTGTTGCGAGCAAGCTGGCGATTACCACCCCGGCGGCTGGCTTTGTGAACCGAGCTGCGTTCTCGACTCAGCCAATCATCGAGGTTCAGGATGAGTCGGGCAACCGCGTTGCCGACGCAACCACTTCGATTGTTGTGACCGCATCTGCCGGCAACGGCGCTGTTCTATCTGGCACGCTAACCATGAACGCGGTGAACGGTATCGCTGACTTTGCAGTCAACCCGAGCGGGCTGAAGCTCTCGGGTGCCGTCGGAACCTACCGATTGACCTTCGCCAAGACCGGTGGCGGTCTAACTGTTGCAACACAGGACGTCGCCCTGACCCCGGCAGCGGCAAACTCAATCAGCATTACGACCTCGGCCGCCGGTGCAGTGTCCGGAGTCGATCTGACCACTCAGCCAATCGTCAAGGTAATCGACATCGACGGCAACACGATTACTTCGGGCACTGGCTCGGATGCGACTATCGCGGCCGCCCTGACCGGCGGCTCGGCCTCGATCTCGGGCACGACCTCGGTTCAGTCTGTGAACGGTGTCGCGACCTTCACCAACCTGCGCGTAACCGGCACCGCAGCCAGCTACACCCTGAACTTTGCGGTGACTACGCCTGCATCGTTGAACACCTTTACCACTAGCCAGTCGATCAGCCTTACCCACGGTGCGGCTACTCAGTTGAGCATTTCCACGCAGGCTGCGGGTGCCACAAGCGGCGCCGCATTCACAACTCAGCCTGTGGTTCGTGTTCTGGATGCACAGGGCAACCTGGTGGCTAACTCGGGTGTGACGATTACCGCATCCTCGACATCGGCGACTGCCACTCTGAGCGGAACCGTTTCCCGTCCGGCGGTAAGCGGTGTCGCGACCTTCAGCAACCTCGCATTCACCGGAACCGTTGGCACTCACGACCTGAACTTCGCCGCAACTGGCTTGACCGCAACCACCCAGAACGTGGTTCTGGCGAACGGCGTAATCGACAGAATTGCCATAACTGTCAGCCCGACCGCCGCGATGGATGTGCCGTTTGCTCAGCAACCTGAGGTCACCTTCTATGACTCGGCAAACAACGTGGTGACCGCGGGAACAGGTTCGAACGCGACTGTAACTTTGAGTGCGACCGGCCTGAGTGGGCCTTCGGTTACAAACGGCTCAGTTGACCTCGCCGCGACCAACGGTGTGGCGACCTTCAGCGGATTGAAGTTGGTTACGACGGTCGGCACGAAGACTCTGACAGCTTCTATTTCGAGTCCGGTTGCCAAGACTGCAACCGCCTCGGTCACGCTCTCGGCAGGTGCCGCGAGCAAGCTGACCCTGGTTACCCCTACTGCCGGCTTCGTGAACCGTGCCGACTTCACCACCCAGCCTGTGATTGAGATTCAGGATGCGCAGGGCAACCTTGTCACCACCGCAACCGACAGTGTCACCGTTGCAATCGACTCGGGCAACCTGACCGGCTCAACCACAGTTGCGGCCGTGGGCGGTATCGCTACATTCAGTGGCTTGGGCAAGAACGGCCTAGTCGGCCTGAAGACCCTGACCTTCTCGGCCACCGGTCTGACCTCGGCGACTCAGCAGTTCACTCTGACTCCCGGTGCGATCAACCAGCTCAGCATTAGCGCACCTGCTTCTGTGCAGTCGGGCGTCGTTTGGTCAACCCAGCCGGTTGTCACCATTCAGGACACCGACGGCAACACCGTCACTTCATCGACTGCATCAATCACACTCAGCTCGGGTGACTCGACCATCGGTGGCACCGTCACGATGAACGCGGTTGCGGGTGTAGCTGACTTCGTGGGCAAGGGCATCAAGTTCACCGGAACCGCTGGCGTGAGAACCCTGACCGCGACCGGTGCGTCGCAGAGCGCATCCCAGTTCGTGACTGTCACCTTTGGTGTTGCGAGCAAGCTGGCGATTACCACCCCGGCGGCTGGCTTTGTGAACCGAGCTGCGTTCTCGACTCAGCCAATCATCGAGGTTCAGGATGAGTCGGGCAACCGCGTTGCCGACGCAACCACTTCGATTGTTGTGACCGCATCTGCCGGCAACGGCGCTGTTCTATCTGGCACGCTAACCATGAACGCGGTGAACGGTATCGCTGACTTTGCAGTCAACCCGAGCGGGCTGAAGCTCTCGGGTGCGGTGGGAACCTACCGCCTGACCTTCGCCAAGACCGGTGGTGGACTAACTGTCGCAACCCAAGACGTGGTGCTGACTCACGCCGCACCGAACTCGATCACGATTGCCGCCTCGGCAGCAGGCGCGGTTTCTGGTTCAGATCTGACCGCCCAGCCGGTAATCAAGGTCGTGGACGTTGACGGCAACACCATAACCACCGGCACGGGTTCGGATGCGACCGTCGCAGCCACCCTGACCGGCGGTTCGGCCTCGCTCTCGGGCACGACCTCGGTTCAGGCCGTCAACGGTGTCGCGACCTTCACCAACCTGCGCATCTCGGGCCAGGTCGGCAGCTACACAATTGGTTTCGGTGTGACCGCACCTGCCTCGCTCAACACCTTCAGCACCAGCCAGTCGATCAGCCTGACCCACGGTCCGGCTGTGGCTCTGGCCATGGGTCAGCAGCCAAGCACCGTTGCAACCCGAGCCACGATGACGCCGGCTCCGACCGTTACCCTGCGCGACGCCTGGAACAACCTCGTTACCGGTGACTCGAGCTCGACCGTAACCGTGACCCTGCTCGACTCGACCGCTGCGGCAGCCAGCACCGAGAGCGCGGGCGTGACCGCATCCTCGGGTGTGGTGACCTTCAGCTCGGTCGCCTACCAGACCACTCCGGCAGACGGTTACAAGTTGCGTTTCAAGCTGACCAGCAACTCGGCCACCGTAACCTCGAGCGCCTTCACCGTGCTGCCGGGTGCGGTCACCGAGGTTCGAGTAACTCGCCAGCCTTCGGCGATTGACCTGTCGCTGGTTCGCACCAAGACCGGTGAACTGCTCAAGACTCAACCGCAGATCTCGCTGTACGACCAGGATGGCAACCTTGCCACCAACGTCAACAGCGGTTCGATCAGCGTTTCGATCAACGGCAACCCGGCTCAGGCCAACCTGACCGAGGGTACGACTACCGCGTCAATCGCTGGTGGTGTGGCCGAGTTCAGCGGCGTCAAGCTGGTGGGTGTTCCTGGCACCGCGTACAAGCTGAAGTTCAGCTACAACAGCATCGACTCGACTCCGAGCCAAGACCTCGTCGTGATGCACAACGTTGCCAGCAGGCTCGATGTGGTTCAGGACTTCGCTGGTGGTCGAGCCGGTGCCGGCTTCGCGACCCCGGCCAAGGTGCGCATCCTCGACCGCTACGGCAACCTGGTCAACACCACATCTGAGGCCGGCATGGTGATTCGCACCAACGCATCCGCTGGCGGAAGCCTGAGCGGTCTGACTCAGGTTCAGGCCGTCGCGGGTGAGGCTACCTTCAACAACCTGATTCTCGGTGGTTCGACCGCGGGCAGCTACACGATTACCTTCTCGACCAGCAACGTCGCGATCACCACCGATGCCCAGACCGGCATCACCCTGAGCTACGGATTCAGTGACCGTCTCGCGATTCGCACCCAGCCGAGCGCTGGCAGCGGCCAGACTCAGGTGGCAACCGGTTCGGCACTGGCTGTTCAGCCGGTCATCGAGGTTCGCGACTCGTTCGGCAACCTGGTCGCCGACTCGACCGACACCGTGGTCGCCAGCATCTCGTCTGCTCAGGGTCTCACCCTCGCCGACGGCAGCCAGGCTCGCCTCGAGAATGCAACCGTGGATGCCGTAAACGGTGTCGCAACCTTCAGCAACCTCAAGCTGATTGGCTTGCCTGGCGTTACTTACACGCTTGAGTTCACCAACATCGGCCTGACCCCGACCCCGTCGTCGAACGGCCTCGTGGTCAAGCACGCCGCGGCACACCACCTGACCCTGGTCACCCAGCCACAGGGCGGCAACGCAACCGGTTCGGCACTCGCAGGCCAGCCAGTGGTTGAGGTTCGTGACCAGTACGAGAACGTGGTCACCGGCGACTCGTCAACCACCGTTTCGGCAGCAATCGCCTCGACCAGCGGCCTGACTCTGGCCGACTCCTCGGCAGCCCGAGTCAGCGGTGCGACCGCAACCGCATCCTCGGGTGTGGTGAACTTCAGCTCGCTGACCCTGTTCGGTCTGCCTGCCACCAACTACCAGCTGCAGTTCGCCGCGAGCGGTCTGCAGTCGAGCGCGCTGTCGAACGGCATTCAGGTCACCTTCGCTGCGGCCCACCACCTGAGCATCGTTCGCCAGCCAGTTGCAAGCGTCACCGGTGATGAGCTCACCACCCAGCCGATTGTCGAGATTCGCGACGTTTACGAGAACCGCGTCTTCAGCTCGACCGCGACCGTGACTGTTGCTGTCAGTGGTGCGAATGCAACCCTGACCAACACGCAGGATGCGTCTGCGACCGCGCTACAGGTTGCTGCCGTAAACGGCCAGGCCACGTTCGCCAACCTGTCGCTCGTTGCGACCCCGGCCACCAACTACCAGTTGACCTTCGCCAGCACGCCGCTGGTCGGTGCCACCTCGAGCAACATTTCGGTTGCTCCGGCTGCTGCTACCGCGATTGAGATGGTGACCCAACCGGTTGGTGCGATCACCGGCGATGCGCTGGCTGTTCAGCCGCGAGTTCGACTGGTTGACCGCTTCGGCAACACGGTTACCCAAGACAACAGCACTGTGGTCACCGCATCCATCGTTTCGGGACTCGGCGGATCGCTGTTCAAGACCCCTGCGGCAGCCCTGACCGCCACCGCGAACTCGGGTGTCGTCACATTCAGCGGCCTGAAGTTACAGGGTGTTCCGCAGCGCGACTACCAGCTGGGCTTCGCCGCAACCGGTCTGACCTCGGCGACCTCGGCCAACCTGAGGGTCACTCACGCAGCCGCCAGCACCCTCGTGATTACCACCCAGGCTGCCGGCACCATCACCGGTGACGCGCTCGCGACCCAGCCGGTGCTCGAGCTGCGCGACTTCGACAACAACTTGACCACCAGCGATAACTCGACCGTGGTGACCGCAACCGTCAGCACCACCGACGGCCAGCACGTTCTGGCCTCGGCAACCGCAGTTGCTAACGGCGGTGTGATCACGTTCAACAACCTGACCCTCACCGGAACACCTGGCTTTGCCTACCGCTTGAGCTTCACCGCCGGTAACCTGAGCGCCACCGCGGCTTCGACCATCACGCTGTTGCACGCGACTCCGAGCGCCATCGTTGTCGCTCAGGGCAACACCGTGGCTGCAGGCCTCGTCGGTTCGGCGCTCACCACTCAGCCAGTTCTGCGAGTGCTTGACCGCTTCGGCAACCTCGCAATCACCGATAACTCGACCGTGGTCACCGCGTCGATCCACAACGACCAGACCGGTTCGGTTTCGGGCAGCGTAACGGCCACCGCAGTGAACGGTATTGTGACCTTCTCGGGTCTGCGCACCAGCGGTGTGCCGGGCACCAGCTACCGACTCAGCTTCGCGGCAAACTACAACTCGACCTCGCTCACCGGCGCTCTGTCGAACCAGTTCACGATGACCAAGGTCGCCGACGTCAACCTCGCTTACGTCAACCAGCAGTTCGTGCCAGTAGGTAGCCAGGGCAACATCGTGCTGCCAGCTTTCTCGACCGACTCACCGGGACAGGTAACCTTCACGACCACCTCGAGCTCGGCCGTATGTACCCTGAACGCCACCACCGGCGCTATCTCGATCAGGGGAGTCGGCTCGTGCCAGGTCACCGCATCGGTTGCCGGCACCACCTACTACCTCGCAAACACCGCGACAGCGACCCTCGTGATCTCGAAGGCCACCCAGGCTGCTGTGGTCATCACCAGCGCTTCGCAGGTTGACTACTGGGGTCGAATCACCGTCGCAGCAACGGGCGGTAGTGGCTCGGGATCGATCGCCTTCGCCGTAAACGGCACCTGTACCCTGGTCGGCACCACGCTGATTCCTGGGGATGCCGGTTCGCTCTGCCAGTTGACCGCAACCAAGCTCGGCGATGCCAACTACCTGCCAGAGTCATCGGTCACCCAGACCATCACGATCAACAAGATCGCTCAGGCTACCCTGACCATGGCTAACGCATCCAGCTTCACCGTTGGCGACCTAACCCTGTTCACCGCGGGTGGTTCGGGCAGCGGCGCGGTCAGCTACACCCTGGTTTCGGCCGGTTCGGCTAACTGCTCGATTGCTGGTGCGGTACTTAGCGCAACCAGCAACGGCACCTGTCAGGTTCGAGCGACCAAGGCCGCATCAACCAACTTCAACGCGACCACCAGCGCGGTTCAGACCATCACGGTCAGCAAGCAAGAGCAGACCGTCAACTTCACCTCTTCGGTGCCGATGTACCCGGTCGCCAGCACCAGCTACACCATGACCGCAACGGCATCCAGCCAGCTGACCGTCACCTACTCGGTCGTTGTTGGCAACGGAACCGCCTGTGAGCTCGATGCGCAGAACCCGGCCAAGGTCAACTTCTTGGCTGCCGGCACCTGTGAGGTTCGCGCAACCGCGGCCGGCAATGCCCAGTACTCGAGCGCATTCGCGACCCAGTCGATCAGCATCGGTCAGCTCAACCAGTCGATCACGATGCCAGCCATCGCTGACAAGCAGTACGGAGATGCGCCATTCATGGTCGCAGCCAGCTCGAACTCGGGTCTGACCGTCGCTCTGGCGATTGGTCCGAACACCACCAACTCGGCCTGTACTCTGGTCGGTTCGGTGCTGACCCTCAACGCCGCTGGCACATGTGAGGTCATCGCAAACCAGGCCGGAAACAACACCTATGCAGCGGCCACCGCGGTCAGCCGAACCTTTGCAATCGCTCCGGTTCAGGCTGGTGCACCGACCATCATCACGGCCTCGGCAACCGACAAGTCATTCACCGTGACCTTCAAGCCGTCGAGCTACACCGGCGGTTCGGCAATCATCGGCTACAAGCTTGAGGTTTCGGACGGCCAGAACACCTTCACCAACGCCGCCTGTGCCACCACCGGAACCCCGTTGAGCTGCGAGGTCATCGGTCTGACCAACGATGTCAGCTACACCGCACGAATCGCTGCCATCACCTCGGCCGGCGTAGGTGAGTTTTCGATCAGCTCGATGCCGCAGACCCCAACCGTGGCACCGCTCGCGGTCACCAGCCTGCGCGCCTACAACGCATCCGGAAACCTGCACCTGTCATGGGATGAGCCGGTAGCGCTTGACTCGCAGTTCGTCGCTTACGAGATCTATGTCGCAGCTATCGGAACCGAGTTCAGCCAGACCCCGACCAGCTCGGTTACTAACTTCAACCAGCTGACCGAGACCATCATGGCTGCGGATCTGCCTGACCTCACGCCGACGCCTGCCCCAGCAAACCCAGACACCAGCTCGCTGCGTGGAGCATCCTTCTCGGGCTTTGGCACCGCGGCACTCGGCCGTGCGAGCGTTCCGTCGCCATCGCCAAGCCCGGCTCCGGTCATGGGTTACAAGGTCAAGATGGTTACCGTAACCAGCACCTCGGCAACCGCTGCGTCCTCGAACACCAGCACCGCGGTGACCCTGCCGACCGGCGTACCAGGTCTGCCAAACTCGCTGGTGCTCAGCCCGCAAGCCAACGGTGACGTTCTAATCACCTGGTCGAAGCCAACTAACGACGGTGGTGAGCCGATCATCGACTACACCGTTGAGGTGAATGGTCAGGTTCTGTGCGCTGCGAACACCACGTTCATGTGCACCCTGCCAAACACTTCGATGGGTATGAGCTATCTGGTCAACGTGACTGCACGCAACTCGGTAGGTTCGAGCCCGATCGTCAGTGCGACCCACTTCGTGCCAATTCCTCAGGCTCCGGTCACGCCAACCCCGACGGTTACGCCAAGTCCGACGGTTACCCCAACCCCGACCGTAACGCCGACCAAGAAGCCGACTCCGAAGCCGACCCGCAAGCCTACGGTCAAGCCGACCGGAAAGCCAAAGCCGGGATCGACCGTTGCACCTTCGGGTTCGGTGAAGCCAACGGTTGCGCCTACTGTCAAGCCGGGTGAGCCGACCACAACCGGTTCGCCGACTGTTGACCCGAGCGCGACCGCTAGCCCGAGCGCATCCTCGAGCACCGGTGGCGGTAGCGCCCAGGGTCCAAACCAGGGCACCAACCAGGGTGGCGGCGTGAACTTCGGCTGGATTGTGCTTGCCCTGCTCGGCGCGGCAATCCTGATCGGGTTCGTGCTGCGCCGCAAAGACCTGAGCGCCAACGCGTCGTCGAACCGGGGCGATAATGGGCGTGAAGATGCCTAAGAAGTCCAAGTCCAGAAAACCTTCAACGCCAAATTACGATGGTGCATCACCGCGCCGCTCAAGGCGCGACAGGCTGGTGCGAGCCGTCTCGATGCTGCTGGTGTTTGGCTTGGTGGCAACGTTTCTGATTGGAGCGCTCGCCGGCTCACCAGCCGGAGCCGTGGAGCGGAGTCTCGGCGCTGGCGCATCCCAGCAGCAAATCGGCAAGGTGTTCGCCTATGACACTGACGGTGACGGAATCGAGAACAACGACGACTCTGACATCGACGGTGACGGCATTGTCAACGGTGTTGACCCCGATATCGACGGTGATGGAATCGCCAACGAGAAGGACGGCGACCCGGTCGGCACTCTCGGAGACACTCCCGACAAGCAGGTGCTGCCAAAGACCGGTAATAGCGAGTCCGGTCAGGTTCTGGGCAACAGCCTCGATGACCCTTGGGTCAGGGGGATTTCGATCGCGGCTATCCTTGGTCTGGGCGTCGTAATCTGGTCGGCGCGCAGAAAGCGCCAATAGGTCTTGAATTCAACAGCTTCACGAGAAATTAGCAGTCGCGAGCGCTGGAAATACATCCTGATTCTGGGTGGAATCCTCGCGATGCAGCCTTTCGCGCTCGACCCTTACCTGCCGGCCGCACCAGGCATCGCCGAATTCTTCAACGCACCCAACACTCAGGTTCAGTTGACCATGAGCGCACTGACACTTGGTTTCGCAATCGGGCAGCTGGTGGCCGGCCCGCTTAGCGACAGCCTCGGTCGCAAACGACCCATCCTGGTGGCCGCGGTGCTCTACGTGGTGTCGGCACTGGTGGTGATTCTGGCTCCGAACATCATCGTGTTTGCTATCGGCCGTGTGCTTCAGGGCGTTACCGGTGCCGCAATCCAGGTGGTTGGCAACGCAATCATGCGTGATTTGTATGCGGGATACGAACTCATGAAGATGATGTCTCGCGTGTTCCTGATCCAGGCACTGAGCTGGGTGCTTGGCCCGTTGGGCGGCACCTTGCTGCTTGGCATCATGGACTTCCGAGGAATCACGGCAATCATCGGGGCATACGGAGTGATCATGCTCGTTGTCGCTTTCCTGTATTTGCCCGAGACTCTGGCCCGTGAACATCGCGGCGATCACGTTGGTGTGATCGAACTGATGTCGAGATTCCGTTCGGTGCTGAGAGACCGCATCTATCTGGGCGTGGTCTCAATCGGGATGTTGAATTCGATTGCCCTGTTTGGCTACCTCTCGACCATGCCCTTTATCTACGAGCAGAAGTTTGGTTTCACTGGTGAGCAATACGGCTACTTCTTTGTGCTCAACTCGCTGAGCGCCTACATCGGGGTGCAGATCATTGCACTGATTGCCAAGCGGGTTGCGCTGCAGTGGGTTGTCACCGGAATCCTGATTGCTCAGGTTTGCACCGGAACGGCACTGTTTATCGAGGCCTCCGCCGGTGCGAGCATCGTGGTGGTGCAGGCCACGCTCATGGTGCTGACCTTCTTCGTGGGCGGATCCTTTGCCCCGTTGGGCACACTTGCGCTGACCCGTCACGGCGAGGAAGCCGGCACCGCGGCTGCGCTCAACCTGGTGCTCGGTGCGCTGGCGTCAACAGCCGCCGCCGGAATCTTCACCCAATTGAGCAAGGATGACACCTCGCAGTTGGGCATCATGATTGCGGCTTGCTTCGTGCTTGCATTGGTTGTCATGTTTGCGGTGATCAGGCCGAAGCAACTTCGCTAGTCGCCTGCGGCAGTCGCGTAACAAAGGGTCGTTTTGCCCCAGCCAAACGTCGTGAGTTCTAGACTCGGCACATGGCAAGACTGATTATCGGCCACGGTTACACCAACCTCAGGCCCGCAGAGCACTGGCAGCATCGGTTGGCTATCGCCGCTCGCAACAGCGGACACCAGGTCTTCTACCCGCAGTTTCCTTCGCCTCAGGCCCCAAACGTCAATGAGTGGCAAGACCTGCTGATTGCCGAGACGCAAATGGCGGCTCAGCTAGATGGGCATGGCGAATTGATCTTCGTTGGGCACTCACTTGGTTCGGTGAACTGGATTTTGGCAGCAGGGCGAGGATCACTGCCTGCAGTGTTCGACCGAGTCCTCTTGGTGGCACCTGCAGCGCCAGAACTCTTGACCATCGCGCCCGGTTTTGAGCCAGCTCTCGGCAGCCCAGAGTTTGTGGCTGGCGTGAACGCATCCTCGGCTTCAATCACGCTCCTCGGCAGTGACAGAGACCCTTGGTCACCACGTGGTCTCGAACAGACCTACGCGGCACCGCTTGGCTTGCCCGCCACGATTATTGAGGGTGCCAAGCATTTCTCGAGGGATGACGGCTTCGGCCCGTGGCAGGGCGTAATCGACTGGATTGATTCGCCCGAGGCTGACCTTCAGTTACGCTAGAAGAACCCTTTCGGTGCTGCCGCGAGCAGCTTGAGAGGTGCTCCCGATTTGCCCCACGGAGCAACGCTAAAGCACAGGAAAATCGATGAGGATTTTGCTAGTCGGCGCCGGTGGCGTCGGTGACGCTATTGCCAAAGTTGCGGCAAAGCGTGATTTCTATGAACTAATCGTGGTCTCTGACTACGACCTTTCTCGAGCCGAAAAAACAATCGAGTGGATTCGCCGCAGGCACGGCGACGACAAGGCCTCGAGGTTCTTGGCAGCCAAGATTGACGCATCCAACGCCGCTAATGTGACCGAACTGGCTCGCGCCCACGCCATCACGCACGTCGTGAACGCGGTTGAGCCGAAGTTCCTGCCAACCGTGTTCAGCGGTGCCTTCACTGCCGGCGCAAACTACCTGGATATGGCCATGAGCCTGTCAGAGCCGCACGAGTCGGACCCATTCCACAAGCCGGGCATCAAACTCGGTGACGCGCAGTATGCGGTGCACGAACAGTGGGAGCGTGCCGGAAAGTTAGCTCTGGTTGGCGTTGGCGTTGAGCCTGGCCTATCCAACGTGTTTGCTCGTTACGCAGCCGATCATCTGTTTAGCGAGATCGATGAGGTCAGCGTCAAGGACGGCTCGAACCTCTCGGTCACCGACGAGAACGGCAACCAGATCTTTGCGCCGAGCTTCTCGATTTGGACAACCATCGAGGAATGCCTGAACCCGCCGGTACTCTTTGACCGCAGCAAGGGTTGGTACACCACCGAGCCATTCAGCGAACCCGAGATTTTCGAGTTCCCAGAGGGCATCGGCGCCGTCGAGTGCGTGAACGTCGAGCACGAAGAGGTCACCATGCTGCCTCGTCATATCCGTGCCAACAAGTTCAATTTCAAGTACGGCCTCGGCAGCGACTTCATCAACGTGTTGAAGCTGCTGCACACTCTCGGTCTTGACCAAACCAAGCCGCACCGAGTTCGCTCGCTGCAGGGCCCGGTTGACGTTGCGCCGCGCGACATGGTGGCCGCTGTGCTGCCAGACCCAGCAAGTATCGGCCCACGTATGACCGGCAAGACCTCTGCAGGTGTGCTGGTTACCGGCAAGGACAAAGACGGCAAGGATCGAGCCA
>ERZ650311.453-NODE-453-length-26191-cov-11.082185_pt1 | contig 26191 bp, 28 predicted proteins | sample MGYA00376247_ERZ650311 | MGnify/ENA primary metagenome ERZ650311 (study PRJEB26733, sample SAMN07839324) | wastewater metagenome | biome: small river; feature: stream; material: water | place: USA: North Carolina | collected 2016-07-28 ...
ATGGGGTGCTGTCGTTGTCACCCCCCGTCTAACACTGCGCTCAAGCGGACCTGCCGCAAGCGGCAGGCCGCATAGCTCCAACGTTAGAGCGCAGGAGAAATCATGCCCTTGCCGCCCGAGCATCGCATCAAGTTCTTCGTTTTCGTTATCGAGTCTCCGTCTGCTCCAGACCTTTACCATCGTCGAAGTGAGGGCGAGATTGTTCGCCAAGCTGTCGAGTTGAACGGTATTAGGTGTGTCGTCAAGACCGCGATTTCACTAACCGCCTTCGACGCATGTCTGAAAATCGGGCTGGCTGAAGCTATGGCGAGCATGCCTAGCTACATCCCCCTGCTTCACATCAGCGCTCACGGCGACGCTCATGGCATTCAACTATCCGATGGCTACGTCATGCCGTGGGAGGAACTGAAGAACCACTTGCGTCCCGTCAATGCTGCTCTTGGCGGTTCGTTGGTCGTGTGCATGTCTAGTTGCGAAGGGTATTCCGGAATCAGAATGGCCATGCATCCTGACGAAACCGATCTTCCATACTTTGCACTGGTCGGGTGTGGATCGAAACCCACATGGGGTGAAACGGCCGTAGCCTACGCGACGTTCTATCACCAACTGTGGCGCGGCGAATACATCGCCGATGCAGTGGCTGCTATGCGCGTAGCGTCAGGCAATCCGCAGTTCATCCTCGAGCACGCCGAACAAAGTAGGCAGGCCTATTTGAACTACATCAACACCGTTGACCCTGCTCGCGCTCAGGCCAACCTGGAGACTATCGCGGCAAATGAGTCGCCGGAAAATCAACAAGCCCTCAAAGGCCTGCGCGGTGCGCTCTAACCATCGCTTCGAGGGGACCGCCGAGAAGCTGCGCTTCTCGGGTCCCCGTCACCTGCGGCGCCGGGCGGCCCCTCAAGCTAAACGTTGGGCATCTTCATCGTATTCAAATTCGGAGCGCAATCTATGAACGCCATTTCAGTTCAAATCGTCCCCGCACAGCCGGGGTTCTTCACCGTAATTGACTTTAATGACGAACGAAAGGTCGAAATCGGAGAGCCGATCATTGCTTGGAGAGTCGAAACTTACCCCGTAGATAAAAGCGATGATGTCTTTTCCGTGTGTATCGCACTTACCGTTGAAGGTGACCCAGTTTCAAACTGCATTGGAGTTCAAAACCCTGACACCACCGTCACGGTCTTCGAGGAATCAACATATCGTTCCCTTGCAGATCTTCAAGCTACTCGGTACCCCAATAAGTAGCCTCGTTGTGAAACCGATGCCCAACCCATCATTCCAGCGGACTTCGCGCCTGCGGCGCTGCGCCGCTGAATTCAAACGTTAGCAAACAAATCCACAATCTCAAGGAGTCACATGAAAGCTCTAAGGCATGCATTTTTCATTCTAATTATCGGTCTCATCTCAGCAGGTCAAGCACTGAGTGCTCAGGAGAATCCAAACTCTGAATGGGTGCACATCACTAAAAGTTCGGATGACACGAAATTCTATAGCGGCAAGAAAGGCTCGTACGAGTTGACGTCCACGAAGGGCGGGACGCCAATCGCACTGATCTTGGGCCAGACAGAGGACAAGAAGGCAAAGAGCGTTAGCTACGGAAAATGGTACGTAACTGCCGGAGATTGCGAGGCGGGAGTGGGCAAGCTGGTGATTCTGAAGGTCAGCGGCGACTACGAAATGGAAGCCGACTACGTCTCCAAGGGCAATAGCATTGCCAGCGGCATAGGCGATTTTATCTGTAGCGTTTACTTTTACAACAAGAAGGAGCAACAGGACAAGGGCGTCTGATCTCGCGATGTTTGCTAACAATACAATGCACCGGGCCATCAAAAGCTACGCTTTTGCCGTCCGGTGATTTCCACGTTATGTTGCAGGTTAAGTCCCATGGATAGCTCACGAAAAACACGCCAGCCACTACGCAACCTTAATCGAGAGAAGGTTTTCAAGCCGCATGCAGAGACAGTATTCACCAGTCACCTTGGCGGAGCGACTGCATTCGAGGCCTTCTACAGTGGATTGAAGGATGAAGACAAAGACCTATTCCTCGGCGTCGCGTCAAAGTACGTTTTCCTGGTCAAGCACGGGGATTGGCATGTTGACTTAGAAGATTGCAACCCCGTCATAGACTATTTCACCAATTCCTTCAAACTCGTTTCATTGTTCTCCCTGATTGAGTCCTTATCATCGGAGAAGCACGAAGACTTCTACGAATGGCTTCGAAAGCAAGAAGACGATGCGTTTCCGATACCAGATAAGGTCAAGCTAAAGTCTCTCTACGAAAAATACAAAAAGACATACGGCTCAATTCGTAGGTGTGTCAGATTCTTCGAGCGGCTTCCACCTGCCCGGCAAGCAGAGCTCCGCGCGGGTTTCAAGGTAAGAGGTAAACCGGTGCCTGAGATTAAAGCTGTCGCCGAATTTCTCTACAACCTTCGCAGCAAGTTCGTCCACGAAGGGGAGTTTGTGCTGGACATTGCGAACATTCCAGTGATGTCACGGCACAAGACTGCGGAGACCCTGACTGACATTTCAATTCCAACGCTCCTTCGCATGTTCGAAGAAGGTGTGCTGGCATACTTTCGCCGTGCAACATAACCCGGCGCTCAACCTCGCTCCCTTCGGTCGCTGGACGCTGCGCGATGAAGCTGCGGAGCGCCGGTCAGCTCTACGTTAGGCTACTTGCAAAATGCACTGTATGCACATACAGTTATGGGGTGCCATCTTGCACACCAAACCAACTTTAGGACTCCCCGCATGCTTGACCACATGACATTTCGCGTGACTAATATTTCTCGGGCCAAAGCGTTTTACAGCGCAGCCCTGGCACCGCTGGGTTACAGCGTATGCTTCGAAGGCAATTACGGTTCAAACATGCTTGGTCTGGCCTACCCAGACGCATCTGAGCCTGACGGCAAAAAGGCCGATGTGTGGTTCATCGACGGGCCTTCGCCGTATGGCGGTCCAACCACAACATCTGGTTGCCACCTCGCATGGCGCGCAAAAAATCGTGCGCAAGTAGATGCCTTCTACAAAGCAGCCATTGCCGCTGGCGGAAAAGACAATGGAGCTCCTGGCCTACGTCCTGACTATCATGCAAACTACTATGGAGCATTTGTCATTGACCCTGAGGGCAACAACATTGAAGCGGTCTGCCATTTGCCCGAATAATCGACATATAGAGCACACCCACCATAGCATTTTGGAATTGCCGTGTGCAATATCGTCCCTCCGTGCCTGAGCCTAACACTACGCTCAACCCGACCTGCGCAAAAAGCCGCGCAGTCGGGTTAGCTCCACGTTATGTTTCTCGGAGGTTTCTGTGGGCCTAGCAAAGCAAAGGTGGATGGAGCGTATGGAGGACGAAGCCTGGGAAGAAAGGGCTGAATGGATACGCGAAAGGCTAGATGACCCTGAGGCAGATGAGGACACCGAGGGATGGGATGAACTCTCAGAGCAGTTTGATCGAGAACATCAATTCAGCGTCTATGATCAATACGAAGATGACTGGATCGTAGAAGGGAAAAGTCGTCTCGAAATTTTTGATGAAAACATCGAAGCGACTCTCGAAATCCTCAATCAATCAGTAATGCCACGGTTTGAGAAAAATTTGGTAGTCATGCTCTTCGGACACGTAGTTGCCACAGTTGAAGCATATCTCTCCTCAACTTTCATCCAATATGCACTTTCATCTGAGAACCACATGAGGCGGCTCGTCGAAAATGACCCTGAATTCGCCAAGCGAAAATTCACTGTCCAAGAGATTTTCACGAAGAGGGAAGAATTGAAGAACGATCTAAGTGAATATCTCAAGGGTCTAATTTTTCACGACATAGCAAAGGTCAAGCCTCTTTATCACTCCGTATTGGATGTTGATTTCGGTGATGTCAAATGGCTCTTTCAAGCGGTTCAAGTTCGTCACCATTGCGTGCATAGAGCCGGATACGATAAGGATGGAAACGAGGTTGACCTAAAGAAAGAAGACGTCACAACACTGACAAATCAAGCAACTGAGTTGGTTCACGAGATTGAGTCATTGTTAATGAGCATGCCCATTGACGTTCATTCTTTCTGGAAAAAATAACATGGCGCTCAACCTCGCTCCTTTCAGTCGCTGGACGCTGCGCAATAAAGCCGCGCAGCGCCGGTTAGCTCTACGTTATGCCTACAGGGATACAAGCAATGATTAGAGAGATTGAGTCAAAAAATGAGGTGGACATTGAGATTCCTTTTGGATTTATCGTCTTCTGCGACATGGATGGAACCCTAGTCGATACCGATTATGCGAACTATCTGTCCTATAGGCAGGCAGTCATAGAAGCAACGTGCGGAAAGCATGATGTTGAGTTCACCGGTGAGAGAATCAACAGGGAAGGCTTGAAGAATCAACTCCCGTTTTTAACCGCTACGCAATACGAAGTAATCGCCGCTCTTAAAGCCGAATATTTCACTAAATTCCTCTCGGAAACCAGATTGAACGCTGCTCTTGCAAACCTAATAGCTAGGTGCAGAAGAATGAATGAGACGGTACTGGTGACCTGTTGTCGAAGAAAAAGAGCCATGGACACGCTAAGACATCACAATTTACTTGAACGCTTTTCGCAATTTATTTTTTGGGAAAATTTGCATCAAGGCGAATCGTCAAATAAGTACGAAAGCGCTTTGGGCATAACCGGCGCGAATCCAGAAACAGTCCTTGTATTTGAAAATGACATTGCCGATGTTGAAAAAGCATTGCTCGCGGGCGTGCCAAGAAAAAATATCATCAGTTTTTTACAATGACCAAGGCTGAAACGTCATGATCCAATTCCAAATTCCCACTAACGCTTTTCTTACCACAACAACAAATGCATTTTGTCATGTTCCTTATACGGGAATGGGGAGTGCCGAAAATCCAAACTACCTAAATGACTTAAAAAACACATACAACAGCTTTTCGCAGCATAAGCTGCAATCTGCTGTGAACGAATTGCTGAATGTGCTAAACGAAGATCTACCTCAGATATATCAGCTGCTAGGGTTTGACATTCTAACCATTTGTGTTGTCCCTAGAGCAAAAGCAGAGAATTCTTACAAACCCAATCAACAACTTTTTCGAAAAACCGTACAGAAATCCATAGATAAGATGCACGGCCTTGCAGATGGAATTAACTATATCCGTCGGCATACAAATACATACACAACACACCTTGGAGAAAGAGCGCCTAATTACATCAATGATGGCGCAGAACCCTATCCAGGAATTACGGAGCGGACCTGTGACATTTCAGCCGATGCTGCGGGTAAAAACATCTTGCTCATCGATGATATCTACACACCAGGCGTTAATATAGATGAAGACGCAATTAACGCCCTCCTCAATGCGGGTGCGAAAACATTAGCATTCTATGCCGTTGGAAAAGTCCAGAGGAATTGAGATTATGCAGTTTACAGAGAATGCCGTTAATGTAATGGCCGCTAGAATTTATAAGGGTATTGGTCGGGCATGGATTGTTAAAAATCTTTCAACTCCCAAGCCTGAAGACGCTATCGTTAAGCTATTAAACGAATCTTCCAAGTCAGCCGACGTAATCACCATTGAGGATTTTAATAAGAAGAAATCGACATTAAGGAGAATACTTTCCGAATCCGCGGATGTGATTGATGGTGTTGTCGCAATTGGAGATGATGACTTTCCCGCGCATCGCGGCTCTGTAAAAAACAGCGAACGCCCGATTTTTCTATTTTATAAAGGCGATCTTTCTCTGCTATCCGCTAAAAGCAAAAATATTGCTGTGATAGGGTTACTAAACCCCACCCAAGAGATAGAAACCATTGAGAGAAAACTCGTTTCTGGGTTGGTTGAAAACGGTGCTGTAATAGTTAGCGGTTTGGCATTGGGCTGCGACTCCATTGCCCACCTGCAAACTTTAAAATCCAATGGGAAGACAGTTGCAATCCTTCCAAGCCCTCTAAGCAATATTATCCCGGCCAAGAACAAAAACTTGGCTATGGATATTGTCGCAAATGGGGGGGTGTTAGTTTCTGAATACCTTACTGCACCAAAATCGAAGATGGAGCTAAGTGGCAGATATCAAGAACGGGATAGGTTGCAAGCCCTTTTTAGCAATTCAATTGTATTATCCGCCAGTTATGCTAAAAACGATCTAGGAAATGATAGCGGTTCAAGATTGGCAATGGGCTACGCTAAGGATTTTTCAATACCCAGAGCTGTTATTTACGACCAAGAGCAGCATTTAAGCAATCCGATGTTTGATTTGAATAGGCAGATTATTCAGGAAGATCCGACAGTTGTTATCTTTAATGAGAAGAATGGCGGGTCAGCTCTTCTTAATATTCTTCAATCCAGCCCTCTTGTCGCAATACAAAATCCAGTTCAGCAAAGCATAATTTAATCAAGTTGCGGAATTCGCATAACAATTCATTCAAGCCGACGCCGCTTCGCGGTGCGGCTTAACTCAGGCGTTAGGCATCAAAAACTCTGGCCGCGGCTGCATGGTTTTTCACCTTACCGCCGACCGAAGCACGAAATATTCTTATATCATCAATGCAGGAGTTTTGCATGATTGCGAAAGATCAGGTCCTCCAGAGCTATAGGCAACTCCGGTTGATGGCCGGCTTAACCTTGATCCTCCTTCCTCTGGCAATTGTCGCCTTCGGATGGTTCAACTATCCACGAATTCAACCGACCCTTAGCCACTACTACTTCTTTGAAGCTCATCCTGGGTACATTCGAACGCTCTTTACCGGATTCCTGATACTTGTAGGAGGGATTATGATTGCTTACCGGGGATTCGACGATCATGACAACCTCGTCCACAATCTCGCTGGAGTAGCAGCCATCTTCGTAGCCCTATTCCCAAAACTCAAATCGAAAGACGGTTCCGATCGCTTTTACTCTGAAGAGTTCTTTTCAATTCTCCATGGACCGTCAGCCGTAATTCTATTCTTGCTCGCCGCTTATGCCGTTTGGTATGGGGGAGGCAACATGCTGAAGTCCCACCTAAGTAATACTGAAAGGCAAACGCTGACCACATGGAAGTGGATTTCACTATTGACCATGGCCAGCGGGATTGCAGTATATCTATGGTTTTTGATATTTGATCGTATCTTTACAGCCCCCGGTTACGTAGTGTTAGTCATCGAACTCTTAGGATTCTTCGGATTCGCCGCTCACTGGATAGTGATGACTGTAGTAATTTCCCGGGCAAACACAAGGCGGGCAAATGAAGCAAGTAAGGGCGGACCTTCCGGCGGCATGCAGGCACGGGTGGAAGTTCCAGTAGATACCGATGAAAACAAACCTTACATACCCTAATAACGATAAGTGTCCGGTGCTTGATGCCTAACCATTCGCTCAACCGGACCCATTGCGGCATGCGGCCAAAGGCCCGCCATTTCATTCTGGGCCTTTAGCCGCATGCCGCAACGGTCCGGTTAGCTCAAGCGTTAGCACTCAGGAACTCTCATGGCCGAATCTATAAGTCACCAGCGCTTCAGAAATCGAATCGAGCAACTCGAACAGCACGTGCAAGCTGTTGATCTCTCCGTTTCTTACGCGCTCGACACCACAAAAGCAAAGATTGCAGCAGGTGGCACGATCCTCGGAGCGCTTAGGAAAACACATGCGAAATACAGCCGTCTGAAGCACCCAGTTAACCACGCACCTCGGATTTTTAATTTTTCCAAATCCCTCAACTTTGAACACGCCGTTATTACTCTGTATCGGTACTTCGGGGAGTATTTAAGAGGCGTTCTTGAAGAGATGTACACCAAGGATCCACTGGCTGTCGTGGGAAAAGTTCAAGGCAATTCGCTTCAGTTTCATGAGTTGGTTGCCCTTGGCTCATATCAAGCGATTGCACAGAAGATGATAGACACAACGTTCCGTCGTCTTGAAGACGAACGCAGCACAACGAAATTATTCGACAAAATTCTTGGGCATACAAAGATCGTAGTAACGCAAGTCACGAAGGATGCGGCATTAAAACATCTGGAAATGCGTCACCTGTTCATTCACAACAATGGAAAATGCGACGCATTATTTGAAAAGAACTATGGGGCCCATTTTGGGCTAAAGGATGGCAACGATTTGCCAACCAATTACAAGACTACAAGTACTGCAATTAACTCCGTTGTTGCCTTGCTCAAAGAAGTAGATCAATTGTTAATTGCAGGAAGCTTCATTCCAGCCCGCGTATGAGTGCTAACCCATCATTCCACCGGACCTGCGCGAAAAGCCGCGCAGTCCGGTGAATTCAGACGTTATGCGTCAAAAAAGCAGCACCAAGCAATGTATTGTTTGGCGTCCAATCGATGCCACACGGGAGGGGGATGATGAAATCAATTTGGACGGTGATGTTTGTTCTTCTGAGTGTATTGGGGCAATCGGAGGCTAAGGAGTCCGTCGAAGTCTCCCCAACAGAGCGCGAACAATATACATGCGAGGGAGAAGCCAAGAGATTTGGATCTTGGGCATCGCTAGCAGGGCGCTTGGATCCCGACCGACTGAAAGCAGACCATCCCGGCGTGCAACTAGTTGAAGTCAAAGTGGCGGACGGGCGAATAATTCGAGGAGTTGCTGTTAAGGGAGACATGCCCCCTAAAAACGCTGTCCTCGTTATTGGCGGAAATGGTTGGTCAGCAAAATCATTTGTGGATGCCGTTCTTCCACACTTCTCGTCTTTTGACGCAGACGTTTACTACTTTGATTTCCGCGGTTATGGCATGTCGACCCCAGCCAATCCAACCATGCATGCCATCGTTGAGGACTACCGTGACATTGCGAAGTGGCTAGTCAGCGAAGGGCATGATCGGCTCTATCTGTATGCCTTCTCATTCGGTGGGGTTGTTGCGATGACCTCATTTCCTGAGTTGCTGCCATTTGAAAGAGTTGTTATTGACTCATCACCAAGTCGAGCAAGCGACTTTAGGTTTAAGTGCACACCTACGTATGAAACGGTGGATTTCGTTCCATCGAATTGCACGCATTTAACAGTAATGCACGGCACCAGCGACTGGGTAATGCCACGCTCAAAGGTAAGTGAGTTAATTGAAATCGCCACTCGATGTGGAGCTTCGATCGACATCAACGTTAGCCGTGGGCATCCGTTTCAAATTGAATGGAAATCTTCGCGCAAGCGAAGGATCGAGGAGGTTATGAAGCACTTAGGCATTGAAAGAAGGCCGTGATGTTTAGTACTGAAAATCTAGGAAGACTGGCCGTTTCTTCTATTGTCTCGGTCTTAGGATTTGTAGCATTAAATCAGGCCTGTGGGTTAATGCCGAATGTAGTTGTGTGGTGGCTTATATACTGCGTTGGCTCAGGAGTGGTATTGAATTCAGAGTCGGGAGCCCCACCCAAAGAATTGGCTTTGCTCGCTGTATTACCTGCAGTCGTACCGGCGATGATGGCAGGTTTTTTTGTGGTCGCGGAAAGACCGATATGCTTGTCATTGCCAAACCCATGGATTCCGCTGATGCTTCCTTTTTTCTCGTGGTTTGCGATATTTATCTTCAGCTTCTCGCGTACTCCACTGACCCGCTTTGTAGCTGTACTCATTCGACCGGACACGGAGGTGAATGCCAAGCGGGCACTCTCCGCACTTCAATTCATGATTGCTGGCATTGCTGCAGTTGCTTTGGCATTCCTAAATTTCGGCAAGAGCTAGATTTATACCGAAATGACGCATAACCATTCAATCCAGGGGACCGCCAGCAAGCTGGCGTCCCCTGATCTCAAACGTTATGCCTCATCAAGGAGCGCACATGGATCAAGATAGGCCAAAGGGCGGATTGTGGGACTGGGTAAAGGCGATCTCAGCCCTAGTTCTTGTCGCCGTAATTGCGTACAAAGCGTACACGACGCCAACAACGCTGACGGTCGACTTCCCGACGCTACTGTCGTTGCTGCTAGCCCTGTTCTCGGTTTGGCTTTCTGCGCTCTTCTATTTCAAGGCCACCGAGACGAGCAATACCTTCTACGACAACACCTACAAATTCACCAGGGACATCGCTCAGCTGCTTGTGAAAATCGAAAGCGGCTTTGGTGAGCGTCTACGGCACCTCGATGAGGGTTACTCCTCCATGCGCACATATCTCCAAAGCATGCCCGCGAGGCAAGGAGACGCAGTGGAGGCGACGAAGCAAAAGCTGGAGTCGGAACAGCAAGAAATCGAAAAGGTGGTGGCCGAGCGGGATGCGATAGTCCGGCAGTTGGTAGAGCGCTCGCAGCTCCAACAAGAGGAAAAGGAGCGAGTCTTTGCCCAACTTAAGAGCAAAGAGCAGGAGCTCACTGAAGCACAGAGAGAGGTCTCTAAGCTCAACAAGCGGCTATTCATGGAGAGAATGAACAGAAAGCGTGAGCGATCGTCTCCTGAAGCAGAAGATCGAGTAGCTGGTTTCACTCGATCCAACGTTGTCGAGAAGATCGGTCGCGAAAGAATTCTCGATGGTAGTCCCGCATCCATTCGAAGAAGGTTCGATGACATCTCGAACGACTTGCCTCGGGGCTATCTGGAAGACCTCGAAAGCCTCGGTCACTTTGATAATGGCCTGACCGCGTCCGGTGTGCGTTTCTTAAGGGAAGCCGCCATCGGAAAAGATGAGGCATAACCTTGCAGTCGAGCGGACCTGCGCGAAAAGCCGCGCAGGCCGCTCACTTCCACGTTAGCGCCCGCAAGAAATCGTGAGGTAATCATGTACATTCCGCCCGGCTTCAATACGATCACGCCGTACTTTTTCGTCAAGGGTGCCGACCAATTCGTTGCGTTCCTTGTCAAAGCTTTTGGTGGCATCGAAGTGCTTCGCAGCTTGCGCCCCGACGGCTGCATTGCCAATACGCAGGTTCGCATCGGCACATCCACCATCATGGCAAGCGAGGCTGGCGGCCAGTACGCACCCATGCCAATGGCTTGCTACATCTACGTCGAGAACGCTGATAAGGCTATGGAACAGGCGCTTGCGGCCGGGGGCACGCTGGAAATGGAGGTCAGCGACATGCCCTATGGCGACCGTCAAGGCGGCATCAAAGATCCGCATGGCAATATCTGGTGGGTCTCTGAGCGCCTTGTCCACGCGCCGTATTCAACGTGAGCGTGCGGGCTCTAACATGTCAATGCAGCGGACGCGGTTCCCGCGCCGCTGATTTCCGGCGTTGGGCGTCACATGCCATTGCTCGCTGATCCGCCTTCTGATGAAGTTACGCGAACTGCCTGCGAGGTGCTGGGCAGAGCGCTCTACATCGCCTCTGAGTTTGAGGACGACTGCCGCTCTCTTGCTTTCGTGTTGAAAGTCCGAGAGCCGCAACCGGAAGGACAGTCCGATGATGAATTCTTTACTGCCGTATCGAAGGCGGTTCTCGGACGGCTAGTCGATCTCAACAAGCTCATTGCGCGCCGGGCCAAGCTCAAAGAGGACTACGCCGCAATGCTCCACGCTGCCCGAGACTCACGGAATTACATCGCCCACGAAGCGGTTGGCGACTTGGAGCGCCGTACCAAAGTATTCGGTGGCTTCGGGCAGTGGCAAGAAGTCATGGCCTCAAAGCTTGAGGAGGTTGCTTTCGGGCGAATCATTGTCGCCGTCCTCCTCTCTCGCAATTCAGCGGAGGCGACGCCGACCCAAGAAGCTATTGATGCATATCCCAAGAAGGTCTCTTCTTGGGTATTTGAAAGTGACGCCCAACCCTGCGGTCAACCGGACCTTGCGCATAAAGCCGCGCAAGGCCGGTTACCTTGAACGTTGGGCCGCTAGCCGAACTTCCTTCCTAATGCACACACCACAGATAACCAACCTCGGAGGTTAATATGGCCGACAAAGTTCAAAAGGATGTTTTTCTGAAAATTATCAAGAAGGCATCAAAAGAGGGTATCAAAAGCGGACTTATAAAAGGCGAGATCAAAGAAAATGTCGCAGATGGGCTTGCCGATCAATATGCCTTCACATATGAGCTGCTTTCTAAGGGATACAAGATAATGCCAGAAAAACTCGGTGTGGCACTAATTGAAAAGGGAATTGGCATTGCAAAAATGGGCTCATCCAATGAACAGTACCAGTGTGGCATCTCTGTTGCGCTTGTTGGAGTGGGCTTTTTTAAAGCTTTCAGATCTGCCGCGGCCGCGGCCGCTTCCGATGGCGTCTTGACACCCCTCCTTGTTTGCGATACCGCCGATTTGCTAGACAAAATGTATAAAATGGACAAGAAATGCGGAATAAGCGATGCGGTAGAAAAAGCCGTATTTGAAAAGACTTCCCCTGCATATATGTGGTTTGAAGAGGGTATCACGAAGTGGATTGGGTCGCAGATGATGACAGGCGCCATCGGCATTTGATAAGCCCAACCCATCATTCCAGCGGACCGCCTCCGGCGGCCGCTGAATTCAAACGTTAGGGCTCGCCATGTTTGACGCCGAGACGCTGAAATACACCGTTCCCGCCGTAGTTGCTGTCATCGGCTGGTTCGCCGCACACCAGTTCAATGTTTACCGCGACCGTCAGAACAAGCGCCGCGACTTGCGTGTTCAGTTTCTTCTCGATGCTTATCGCCGTCTGGAGTCGGCGGCCAATCGGCCGAAGAAGACAGAGGAACAAGCCCTCGCGTTTGAGTCGGCTGTCGCTGACATTCAGCTTCTTGGCACCGCCGATCAAGTTGCTGCGACCGTCCGCTATCTACACGAGCATGCTTCCGGTGATGGCGCGCAGATTGACGAGGTTCTTCGCCTTTTACGCAACAATCTACGAAAGGAAGTCGGCTTGCCGGGAAAGGTAGAAAATGCTGTTGTCTTTCGTTTTATGCGCAAGCCCTAACCTGCTCTAAGGACTTCCCCGCCAAGTACTGTTTTCCAATGAACGGTCTCCAGACCGGTTTTTCTATCCAACCTAGAGCTTTTCCTTCCCTGGTGCCGCACATACGTGACGGTCCGAATAGTGGATCGATTCGAACGGATGCTGCGCGAAAAGCCACGCCGGCCGCTTGCTTTACCGTCGGGCCGTGACCGAATCGATTCGCCCCCATAAGGAGATTTTCCGCAGTGGATATCCCACGCATATTCAACATCACCGAAAGCGCCCACCGCATCCACAACCCGATCACCCCGGATAAGCTCGCCACGCTCGGCGCGGCGTTGCGTCTGGAAAGGGGGGCCCGGGTGCTCGATCTCGGCAGCGGTTCGGGGGAGATGCTGTGCACCTGGGCACGCGATCACGGCATCGTCGGCGTCGGCATCGACATGAGCCGGTTGTTCACCGAGCAGGCCAAGCGCCGTGCCGAAGAACTCGGCGTCGCCGATCGCGTCGAGTTCATTCACGGCGACGCTGCGGGCTATGTCTCCGACGAGAGGGCCGATGTGGCCGCTTGTGTCGGGGCCACCTGGATCGGCGGCGGCGTCGCCGGCACTATCGAGCTTCTGGCGCGCAGCCTGCGCACCGGAGGGATCATCCTTGTCGGCGAGCCCTACTGGCGCCAATTGCCGCCGACGGAAAGTGTCGCCAAGGGGTGTCTTGCCCACGCCATCGCCGACTTTCTGATGCTGCCGGAACTGCTCGCGTCCTTCGGCCGCCTTGGCTACGACGTCGTTGAAATGGTGCTGGCCGACCAGGACGGCTGGGACCGGTACGAGGCGGCCAAATGGCTCACCATGCGCCGATGGCTGGAAGCCAATCCCGACGACGAACTCGCCGGGGAGGTTCGCGTCCAACTGAGCTCGGAACCCGAGCGCTACGCCGCTTACACCCGTGAATATCTGGGCTGGGGTGTGTTCGCGCTGATGCCGCGCGGTGAATAAAGCCATCGCGCCACCCGGAGCACCAGCAAGCGACGCGCTCCGGTGGCGCCTCACCTCCCGGCACTTCAATCCGACATCGAGGTAGACCGTGTTTGAACTCAAGACGATCGCGCTATTCTTTGTAACCGCGGTCGCCGAAATTGTCGGTTGCTATTTGCCCTACCTGTGCTTGAAAGAAGGCAGGAGCGCGTGGCTGCTGGTGCCCGCGGCCTTGAGCCTCGCGCTTTTTGCGTGGCTTCTTTCGCTTCATCCAACGGCGGCCGGTCGTGTCTATGCGGCGTATGGCGGCGTGTACATTTTTACGGCCATTCTCTGGCTATGGTCTGTCGAGGGTATTCGTCCAACCGCCTGGGATCTCGTTGGCGCTTCGGTTGCACTGGCCGGCATGGCCATCATCATGTTTGCGCCCCGAGGCGCGTAGCGATGGGCCGCGGTCGCGCCAGCCACGAGAGGCAGCGGCCTGCGCTCAATCCTTGAGCGCTTGCGATGCCCTCTTGTGTTTCTTCGTCTAGCAAAAGGAGAACGATCATGCAAAGCAATCCCGTTGTCTGGTTTGAGATTTACGTGCAAGACATGCAACGCGCCAAGGCGTTTTACGAAGCCGTGCTCGATACCAAACTGGAAAGCATGCCGGCGCCGACACCGGAAATGAATCTGGAAATGTGGGCATTTCCGTCGGACAAAGCAACGGCTCAGACTTCCTATGGCGCCTGTGGAATGCTCGTCAAAATGGAAGGCCTTTCTTCCGGCGGGGGCACGGTGGTTTATTTCGGCTGTAAAGACTGCGCAACAGAAATCTCTCGCGTTGAGAAAAACGGGGGAATCGTCATCAAGGAGAAAATGTCCATTGGCGAACATGGATTCATTGCCTTGGCGCGCGACACCGAGGGAAACATCATTGGCTTCCACTCCATGTAAGTCATCGATGCCGAAGCCCGTCATACAAGAAGAAACGACGGGCTGCGGCATCGCGTCGGTGGCGAACATTCTGGGCAAGACCTACGCCGAAATGAAAAAACGGGCGAATGCGATGGGCATCCATGCTTCGGACCCGTCGCTGTGGTCCGACACTCAGCATGTGAGACGCTTGCTTTCGAGCGCGGGCATGGAGACCTCATCGCAAGAGATTCCTTTTGAATCGTGGGATTCACTGCCGGATCTGGCGCTTCTGTCCATCAAACATCATCGGGAAGATGACCGAGATTTCTGGCACTGGGTGGTTTTCAGGAGACTGGATGGCCGGCCTTTTGTCCTGGATTCGGCCAGCTATTTGCCGTCGAACATCCGCACCGATTTTTCCGCAATGCACCCCAAGTGGTTCATTTAGGTCAAAAGCCCGTAAAGACGCATTCACACCGATTCGCCAAGGCACGCCAAGGCACGCCAAGTCGCGCCCCGGTCGGACATCTCGTAATACATCAAATGCACATTGAAATCGCAACCGCGGCCGACATTGCGGCACTCAGCGATCTGCTGTCCGTGCTGTTTTCGCAGGAAGCCGAATTCACGCCCGATCCGGCCGCCCAGCAAAAGGGATTGGCGCGCGTGATCGGCGAGCCGGAAATCGGCGCGGTATTGCTTGCGAGGGACGCCGGACGGGTTGTCGGCATGGTCAATCTTTTATTTACGGTATCCACGGCCTTGGGCGAACGGGTTGCCTTGCTTGAAGACATGGTTGTGTGCCCCGATTGCCGTGGCGAGGGCGTCGGCACAAGGCTGCTTTCGGAAGCCCTTGCTTTCGCACGGGCGCGCGGCTGCAAGCGCATTACCCTGCTCACCGACCGATGCAACCAGGCGGCTCAGCGGTTCTATGCAAAGCAAGGCTTCGCGGCTTCCGGCATGCTTCCGATGCGCCTGTCGCTGGGCTGACAACACCCGGCCCGGCTGTCCGGCAGACCGCGCCGGCCGGGTTGACGATCGACCGGTCGCGCCCGCCGATTCCGGCCTTCAGGCATGGCGTGGGGCGCGCAGACCAGAGCCCGCGCGGGCGACGACGACGTTCTTTGCCAGAGCGACGCCAACCGTCGTAGTATCCATTCCGGCCTCCCTCCTCACGGTCCGGATCGCGCTTCAAGCACCCAAACCGGCACGCCCATGCCGGATCGCAAGCCCGTCGGGTGTGGGGGAAGTCCTTGGGTAGTCCGTTGTGTCAAACCTTTGTGTCAAACGTCAGGCGTCACAGGAAATGCTTACTGTCGTTGCCCGGAAGCAATCTCAGACCGTGCCACACAGGAGCGGTCGCCGCGCCATGCTCGCGCGGGCCCACTCAGCGACGCTCCAGTAGCACTTCATTCAACCGAAAGGAATGATTGTCATGGCCAGCCTTGCCAACAGCCCGGAGTCGAAGCGCAAGATAAAAGAGACCGAACTCGCCGGTCGAAGGTATCAAAAGAGTACCTTGGAGTTGGAGTTGGACCACTTCATCCAGACACATCAGGACACCGCCGGATTGTCTGAGAAGTTGGCGAATCTCAACGCAGAGATTGCCCAACTGGAAGAAGAGCTGCACAAGCTCTGATGGCCGGCAGCCCGGAGGGCGGTGCGCCTTTCCGCTGATCGGCCACCGGCCGGTTCCTTTTGTCCAGCCTGCCGGCGGTTTCTTTCCGGCCCCGGCACCTTCATTCCGGATCGGACTCGCCCCGCTGTGCAGCCGGGCGGACGGGTTCGGTGTCAGCCCAGAACGGCGCCGAGTGGCGTCCGAGTGGCATCCCAGCGTCGGACGCCCCCCTTCTACCGCCGGCCCGGCGCGTCCCCCAAAGCTTGGCAGCGCTTCGCCGCCGCGACTAAGATTGAACAAGCCATCCGGCTCCATCCCGCGCGAAGCCTTCTGCGAGGCCCGTCATGAAACTCCATGCCTTCGTCGCCATGCCCTTCGGCACCAAGCCGGACGCCAAGGGCACGCCCATCGATTTCAACCTGATCTACACCCAACTCATCCGGCCCGCCCTTGAAAAAGCCGGTCTCGACGTGATCCGGGCCGACCAGGAACAGCGGGCCGGCGACATCCGCGAAGACATGTTCCAGGAGCTGTTGATGGCCGACCTGGTGCTCGTGGACCTCACCATCGACAACCCCAACGTCTGGTATGAACTCGGTGTGCGCCACGCCTTGCGCGCCCGCGGTGTCGTGCTCGTGATGGGCCCGCGGGACACCAAGCCTTTCGACATCTACACCGACCGCAAATACAACTACAACCTCAAGGACGGCGCCCCCGACCCGGCCCGGCTCGAAGCCGACATCAAGGCCATTGCGGAGATGACCCGCGCCACCCTCGACGCCTGGCACGAGCGCACCGTCAGCCCCGTGTATTCCCTGCTCCCCAACCTCGTCGAGCCCGACTGGAAGAGCCTGCGCGTCGGCGGCGCCAGGGAATACTGGGAGCGCTACGACGACTGGGCGGGGTTGATCGAACGTGCCCGCAAGGCCAACCACCCGGAAGACATCCTCGTTTTGGCCGACGAAGCCCCGGTCACCGCGCTGCGCGTGGAAGCCCGCATCAAGGCCGGCAAAGCCCTGCTCAAGAGCAAGCATTTCAACTTCGCCCTTGAGCAATTCGAACTCGCCTGCGAATTCGACCCCGCCAACATCGACGCCGCGCGCTCCCGCGGCATGTGCCTGCAGCGGCTCGGCCGGGCCGACGACGCCCGCGCCCTTTACATGAAGATCCTCGCCGAGCACCCGGCCGATGTCGAAGCCTGGTCGCTCCTCGGGCGGCTCGACAAAGATGCCTGGGTTGCCGCCTGGAACCTTGCCGAAAGCACGCCGGCCCAGAAGCGCGACGCCGCCGGCTATGAAGACGCGCTCCTCCTCACCGCCATCAACACCTACACCACCGCCTTCCGCAACGCCCCGACCCACTACTATTCGGGCATCAACGCCCTCACGCTGATCCGCCTCTACCGCGACCTCACCGGCCAGAAGACCGACTACGACGACAAGATCGACTGCATGTCCGGCGGCGTCGCCTGGGCCGCCGGCTGTCAGGAAAACCCGAGCGAACGCTTCTGGGCCAAGGCCACCCTCGGCGATCTCGCCGTTCTGCGCAGCGACCCGGCAACCGTCGGCGCCGCCTACCGGGCCGCCATCGCCTGCGCCGACAAAGACTGGTTCGCCCTCGACTCCACCCTGTCCCAGCTCAAGCTGCTCGCCTCCATCGGCTTTGCGCCCGACAACGTGGCCGCCGGCATCGCCACCTTCGAGCGCGCGCTGGCTCGTCTCCAGGCGCCGGAACAAACCTGCTTGCCCGACAAAGTCTTCCTCTTCTCCGGCCATATGGTCGACGCCCCCGGTCGCAAGGAGCCCCGTTTCCCCGCCGACAAGGAACCTGTCGCCGCCGCCGCCATTACCCAGGCGCTCGCCGATCTCGGCGCCAGCGACAAGAATCTCGCGCTCACCCAGGGCGCCTCCGGCGGCGACCTGCTTTTCGCCGAAGCCGCCGTCGCCCGCGGCATGAAAATCCAGCTTCTGCTTCCCCTGCCCGAGCCGGATTTCATCGCTCAATCCATCCTCCCCGCCACCGGCGGCGACGGATGGCGCAAACGCTACTACCAACTCCGCAACAACCCCCTGTGCCTTCCTCCGCGCGTCATGCCCGACGAACTCGGCCCCTTGCCCCGGGACAGCCGCGGCAAGGAAACCAACCCCTTCGAACGCTGCAACCAATGGCTTCTCAACAGTGCCCTCGCCCTCGGCGTCAAGCGCACCCGCTGCCTGTGCCTCTGGAACGGCAGCGGCGGCGACGGGCCGGGAGGCACCGAACACATGATGAAGGAAGTGAAGAAACGCACCGGGCAGGTGACCTGGCTGGATACACGGACGATGTGGTGAAACCGGATCGCCAAACCGACAACGCCCTCGCAAACCGACGTGAATCTGCCTTCGATCCGGCCTCCCTAGCCGCCACCGCAGCCGCTCCGCTCCCCGGAAAGGAACCGCCATGACCGCCTCCCTCGCCGACCGCATCGCCTCCCCCGGCCCCAAGAAGATCCTCTCCTGCGACGGCGGAGGCATCCTCGGCCTGATGAGCGTCGAGATCCTCGCCAGGCTCGAATCCGAACTCCGCGCCAAAAGCGGAAACCCCAAGCTGCTCCTCTGCGACTATTTCGATTTCGTCTGTGGCACCAGCACCGGGGCGATCATCGCCGCGTGCATCGCAGCCGGAATGGACACCGACCGGATTCGCGCCTTCTATGTGGAGGGCGGCAAGGACATGTTCGACAAGGCCTCGCTGCTCAAGCGCCTGCACTATTCCTACAACGACGAACCGCTGGCCAAAAAGTTGCGCGGCGAGTTTTCCGCCGCGCTGGGCGCCGACACCACCCTTGGCAGCCCCGGCCTGCGTTCGCTGCTGATGATGGTGATGCGCAACGCCACCACCGATTCGCCCTGGCCGGTGAGCAACAACCCCGCGGCCCACTATAACCACCCCGACCGCCCGGACTGCAACCTCAAGCTGCCCCTGTGGCAACTGGTGCGTGCCAGCACCGCAGCGCCAACCTTCTTTCCGCCGGAAGTCGTCACTTTCGGCGAAGGGGACGAAACCTACGGATTCGTGTTCGTCGATGGCGGCGTCACCACCTACAACAACGCCGCCTTTCTGGCCTTCCAGATGGCCACCGCGGCGCCCTACAAGATCGGCTGGGCAAGCGGCGCCGACAAGCTGTTGATCGTCTCCGTCGGCACCGGCAGCGTCGCCAAGGCGCGGCCGGGCCTCAAGCCCGCGGACATGTGGTTGCTCGACAGTGCCAAGACAGTGCCCGGCGCACTGATGAACGCCGCCAGCGCCGGCTGGGACATGGCCTGCCGCGTCCTTGGCGAATGCCGCTGGGGCGGCCCCATCGACCGCGAGTTCGGCGACATGGTCGTTTCGCCCGGCGACGCGCCCAACTTCACCGGCACCAAGCAGTTCGCCTACGTGCGCTACGATCCGGACGTGAGCCAGCCGGGGCTGGACGAACTGGGCCTGCCCGACGTGAAATCCGCCGACGTGCAAACCCTCGATTCCATCGAACACATTCCGGACATCCGGCGGGTCGGCGTCGCCTACGCCGAACACTGCGTGAAACTCGAGCACCTGCGCGGCTTCGTCTGAGCCGGCCGGCAAGCCCAACCGCCACCCACACGGACCGCGCCCGCCGTCGTTCGCCCAAGGAGGACACTGCATGAACGCCGAAGCCGACACGACCACCCGCCGAGAGACCATCGGCCGGGCCTGCCGCGCAGACGAAGCCGCCTGCGTCGCGGCCCTCGTCGGCGAAATGGAAACCGTCGCGCCAAACTGGGAAGCCGTCGCCGAGCACGCCCGCAGCCTCGTCGCCACCGTCCGCCAACAGCGCAGCGGCGCCAGCGGGGTGGACAACCTGATGCACGAGTTCTCCCTGTCCAGCCAGGAAGGCGTGGCGCTGATGTGCCTCGCCGAAGCCCTCCTGCGCATCCCCGACCACGCCACGATGGACCGCCTGATCCGCGACAAGATCGGCAAGGGCGACTGGCGCGCCCACCTGGGCCACAGCCCGTCCCTGTTCGTCAACGCCGCCACCTGGGGTCTGATGCTCACCGGCACGCTGGTGGCCACCCATAGCGAAAACGCCCTCGCCGGCAGCCTGACCCGCCTCGTCGCCCGTGGCGGAGAACCACTGATCCGGCGTGGCGTGGAATACGCCATGGGTCTCCTGGGCCGGCAGTTCGTGATGGGCGAAACCATCGCCACCGCCCTCGCCCGCAGCGAGGACGAAGTCCGCAAGGGCTACACCCACTCCTTCGACATGCTCGGCGAGGCCGCCATCACCAGTGCCGACGCCGAACGCTACTTCAACGCCTACCGGCAGGCGATCCACGCCATCGGCAAGGCCTCCGACGGCCGCGGCGTGGTGGACGGCCCCGGCATCTCGATCAAACTCTCGGCGCTCCACCCGCGCTACCACCGCGCCCAGCGCCAGCGCGTGTTCGACGAGCTTTACCCGCGCCTCTACGCCCTCACCGCGCTTGCCCGCGACTACCGGATCGGGATCAACATCGACGCCGAAGAGGCCGACCGCCTGGAACTCTCCCTCGACCTGATCGAACGGCTCATCGCCGAACCGGGCCTTGCCGCCTGGGACGGCCTCGGCGTGGTCGTACAGGCCTACCAGAAACGTTGCCCGGCGGTCATCGACCATCTGGTCGCCCTCGCCCGCCAGCATGGCCGGCGCATCATGCTGAGGCTGGTCAAGGGCGCCTACTGGGACAGCGAGATCAAGCGCGCCCAGCAGGACGGCCTCGATGGCTACCCGGTATTCACCCGCAAGGTACACACCGACCTCTCCTACCTCGTCTGCGCCGCCCGGCTGCTTGCCGCCGCCGACACGGTCTATCCCCAGTTCGCCAGCCACAATGCCCACACCGTTGCCGCGGTCACCCGCATGGCGGCCGACCGGGGTGTCGTCGATTACGAATTCCAGTGCCTGCACGGCATGGGCGAAACCCTCTACAACCAGATCGTCGCCATCGGCCAGCCCGGCGGCCGCTGCCGCATCTACGCCCCGGTGGGCAGCTACGCCACCCTGCTGCCCTACCTCGTGCGGCGCCTCCTCGAAAACGGCGCCAACAGTTCCTTCGTCAACCGCATCGTCGATGAAAACGTCGGCATCGACGAACTGATCGCCGATCCGCTCACCCAGGTGCAGCACGAAGGCGGCATGCCCCACCTCGGCATTCCCCTGCCCCGCGATCTGTTCGGCAACGAACGGCGCAATTCCGCCGGCCTCGATCTGAGCAGCGACAACGTCATCGCCGCCCTCGACGCCGACCTGCGCCAACTGCAGCACCGCCACTGGCACGCCGCCCCACTGCTGGCCGACGGCGATGCCCCGGCGGACCGCAACGTCAGCCTGCCGGTGAGCAACCCGGCCGACCGCAACGACCTCGTCGGCAGCGTCACCGAAGCCTCGCCGGCCGACGTCGACCGCGCCATCGCCGCCGCCGCGGCCTTCGCCGCCGACTGGCATGCCGTGCCGCCAAGCCGCCGCGCCGCCCTGCTGCGCGCCTGCGCCGACGCCTTCGAAGCCCATCGCAGCGAACTCATCGCGCTGTGCATCCGCGAAGCCGGCAAAACCTGGCCCAACGCCGTCGCCGAAATCCGCGAAGCGGTGGATTTCTGCCGCTACTACGCCGCCCGCATCGTCCGGCTCGCCAGCCCGGATGCCGCCCCCGGCGTCGTTGCCTGCATCAGCCCGTGGAATTTTCCGCTGGCCATCTTCGTCGGCGAAATCAGCGCCGCACTGGCCGCCGGCAGCCCGGTGCTCGCCAAGCCCGCCGAGCAAACGCCACTGATTGCCGCCTTCGCGGTGCGCCTGATGCACGCCGCCGGCATCCCTGTCGCCGCGCTCCAGCTCCTGCCCGGCCGGGGCGAAACCGTCGGCGCCGCCCTCACCGCCGACGTCCGCGTGCGCGGCGTGATCTTCACCGGATCGACCGAAGTCGCCCAGATCATCAACCGCAGCCTGGCCGCACGCCCCGCCGATCTGCCCGCCCCGCGCCTGATCGCCGAAACCGGCGGCCAGAACGCGATGATCGTCGACGCCTCGGCCCAGCCCGAACAGGTGGTGCTGGACGTGCTCGTTTCCGGCTTCGACAGCGCCGGCCAGCGCTGCTCGGCGCTGCGCGTGCTGTGCCTGCAGGAAGACATTGCCGACCGCGTGCTGGCGCTGCTGGACGAAGCCATGAACGAACTCATCGTCGGCAACCCGGCGGAACTCGCCACCGACGTCGGCCCGGTCATCGACGAAGAAGCCCGTGCCGGCCTGCTCGCCCACATCGACGCCATGCGCGCCGCCGGCCGCCGGGTGCGGCAGGGCGCGCTGCCCGCGGAGTGCGCCGCCGGCAGCTTTGTGGCGCCCACCCTGATCGAAATCGACAGCATCGCCGAACTTCGGCGCGAGGTATTCGGCCCGGTCGTGCATGTGCTGCGCTATCCCGCCGACCGCCTCGACCCGCTGATCGCCGCGATCAACGGCACCGGCTACGGCCTCACCTTCGGCATGCATAGCCGTATCGACGAAAGCATTGCCCACGTGGTCCACCGCCTCCGCGCCGGCAACCTTTACATCAACCGCAACATCGTCGGCGCCGTCGTCGGAGTGCAGCCCTTCGGCGGCGAAGGCAAGTCCGGCACCGGTCCGAAGGCCGGCGGGCCACTCTACCTGCCGCGCCTCGTCGACGCCGCAACCCTCGCGCCCAACACGCTCGGCCTGGAGCGCGACGAAACCCGCAGCGCCTACACCGATGCCTTCCGTGTCTTGCGCGACTGGGCCTACCGCCACGACCTGCGCTCACTCTCCGCCGCCTGCAACGACTACGCCGCGACCACGCTATTGGGCCACCACGCCGAACTCCCCGGCCCCACCGGCGAGCGCAACATCCTGAGCTTTTCATCGCGCGGCGTGGTGCTGTGTGTCGCCGAAAACCAGGCCGATCTCCTTGAACAACTCGCCGCCGCCCTCGCCACCGGCAACATCCCGGTCGTCGAGTGCGACTCGCCGGCCAGTGCCGTCGCCGACGGCCTGCCGCTGGAAATCGCCACGCTGCTCCAGCGGGTGCGCGACGACAAACTGATCGCCATCGTCCTCCACGCCGGCAGCCGGCAGAGCCTCGCCACGCTGCGCCAGCGCGTCGCCTGCCGCGAAGACCGGATCGTGCCGGTGATCGAACCCGCCCCCACCTCCGGCCGCTACCCGCTACATCGCCTCGTCTGCGAGCGCAGCCTGAGCATCAACACCGCCGCCGCCGGCGGCAACACCAGCCTGATGACGCTGGCGAGCTGAACCGCCGGCCATCCGCCGCCCCCATAAAAAACGGCGCGGATGCCATCGCATCCGCGCCGTTTCCGCAACCAGGCAGCCCGGCACGCCGGACCGCCTTCTCCCACCGGGAATTACTTCGGGTTGTGCAGCTTGAACACCCACACGGAACCGCCCTGCTCCAGGAAGTTCACGCGACGGGCCACGTCGCCGCCCCACAGGGGAACCGCGCCGCCCCAGCCGGACACCACGGCAACGTACTGCTCGCCGTTTTCCATCCAGGTGACCGGGGGAGCCACCACGCCGGAGCCGGTCTGGAAGGACCAGACTTCCTTGCCGGTCTTGGCGTCCAGCGCCTTCAGGTAGCCTTCGGGCGTACCGTAGAAGGTCAGGTTGCCGGCGGTGGTCAGAACGCCGCCCCACAGGGGAGCGAAGTTCTTGTTTTCCCAGACGATCTTGCCGCCGTTCGGATCGATGGCGCGCAGCGTGCCGATGTAGTCGTCGTGGAGCGCCTTGATGGTGAAGCCGGCGCCCAGGTAGGCGGCGCCGCGCTTGTAGGAAACGGGCTCGTTCCAGATGTCCATGCCCCATTCGTTGGCCGGCACGTAGAACAGGCCGGTCATCGGGTTGTAGGCCATCTGCATCTGGTTCTTGCCGCCGAGGAAGGACGGCGCCGAGAACACGGTCTTGCCCTTCTTGCCATCTTCGCCGGCAGCTGTCGGATCGCCCGGACGACCCCCTTCGGTGTAGATCGGACGACCGGTGGTCAGGTCAAAGCCCTTGGCCCAGGTGATGTCCTTGACGAAGGGGAAGGCGTTGATCAGCTTGCCGTTGGTACGGTCGATGACGAAGAAGAAGCCGTTGCGGTCGGCCTTGCCGCCGGCCTTGATGATCTTGCCGGTCTTCGGATCCTTGTAGTCGAAGGACACGAATTCGTTCACGCCGTCGAAGTCCCAGCCGTCGTGGGGCGTGGTCTGGTAATGCCAGACGATCTTGCCGGTATCCGGATCGATGGCCACGGTGGCCGACGAGAACAGGTTGTCGCCGGGGCGCAGGTGGCTGTTCCACGGGGCCGGGTTGCCGGTGCCGGCGAAGACCAGGTTGGTTTCCGGATCGTAGGTGGCGCCGTTCCAGGTGGCTGCGCCGCCCGTCTTCCACAGGTCGCCGGTCCAGGTGGCGTTGAGGGTGCCGGAGATGCCGTTTTCGACCTTCTCGCCGTTCACCCACTTGTAGCCCATGTGGCCTTCGACGGTCGGACGCGTCCACACCATCTTGCCGGTCTTGGCATCGCGGGCTTCCATGCGGCCTTCAACGCCGAATTCGCCGCCGGACACGCCGGTGATGACCAGACCCTTGACGATCAGCGGCGCGGCGGAAGCCGAGTAGCCCGCCGCGTAGTCGTCGATCTTTTCCTTCCACACGACCTTGCCGGTGTCCTTGTTGAGGGCCACGAGCTGGGCGTCGAGGGTGGCGAAGATCACCAGGTTGTCGTAGAGCGCGGCGCCGCGGTTCACCACGTCGCAGCAGGGCATGATGCCTTCGGGCAGACGGTGCTCATATTTCCAGAGCTTTTTGCCGGTCTTGGCATCCAGCGCGAACAGGCGGCTGTAGGAAGCCGTCACGTACATCTTGCCGTCGAACACCAGCGGCTGCGATTCCTGACCGCGCTGCTTCTCGCCCCCGAAGGAGAAAGACCATGCGGGCACCAGATTCTTCACCGTCTTCACGTTGATCTTGTCCAGCGTGCTGTAACGCTGACCCTGCTGACCGAGACCGAAGTGGACCACGTCGCCGGTGGTCTTGGCGTCGTTGAGGATGTCGGCGTCGGTCACTTCCTTCGCCTGGGCCGCACTGGCGACCATCAGCGCGGCAGCGATGACGGACATCGCAAACGGCTTTTTCATGTTGTAGCTCCTTTGGGTCATTGAATGTCTCCTTTGTGAAGTGCTGAAGCACGCTTTGGTCGGCCACCTCCCAGCCCGACAAAAGTGCGCAGCACCGGCGTTCCGCAAGAGCTGTGCCACCACTGGCCCAAGCCCCCGCAACCGGTGGTTTTCCGGATATGAAACGGAAAGTCGTGGCTTGGGGCGGGGCGGGGCGGGGCACATTCCGTCTGCCCGGCTGCTTCATTCCTCATCAACTGCTCCAAACAGGAACAACCCGGAGCGGAGCAGAACGAGGCAGCAAAAGCGCGCAAACCCGCGTCCAACCCGCCTCCGCCGGATTGCGGCGATTGGCACAGAGCTTGCGGAGTGCTTCCCATCAGAGCAGGCCGCCCACGGGCAGGTCGCCAACAGGAGACAAATTTGAGCATCCACCGCGCCTTCGCCGCCGCAGCGCTTGCTGCCGGCTGCAGCCTCGCCGCCGCAGCCGATCCGGCCACCCATCAGCCCGACCCCCTCGACTCGCCGCGCTGGGGTGACATGCGGAAAGCAGTCTTCCCGCCTGCCGCCAAAGTGGCGTTCGACCCGCGGGTCAAGGTTGTCGCCCCGCTCACCGCCGAAAACGCCCTTAACGTGCCGGTCAGCGTCGATGCGAGCGCGCTCGCCGACGTAAAGGAAGTGCTGGTCTTTGCGGACTTCAACCCGATCACCCGGATCGTCCGTTTCGAGCCTACCGGCGCCCATCCGG
>ERZ650311.454-NODE-454-length-26187-cov-15.670289_pt1 | contig 26187 bp, 26 predicted proteins | sample MGYA00376247_ERZ650311 | MGnify/ENA primary metagenome ERZ650311 (study PRJEB26733, sample SAMN07839324) | wastewater metagenome | biome: small river; feature: stream; material: water | place: USA: North Carolina | collected 2016-07-28 ...
GAGCGCAACCTTGCCAAGGTTGAGGTCGAGAGTTCGAGACTCTTCTGCCGCTCCAGAACAGACGGGGAAAACGATGAATCGTTTTCCCCGTTTTTGTTTTGTCCTGTCGCTGTAGCCTGTCTGCAAGACGCCTGTTTTCAGCCTGTCATCTCGCCTGCCCAGAATCGTCACGAACGGCGCGATACCTCATCCGCCGATTGGGGACAGGCATGCAATCAATTCTTGAAACGGGCATCCGGCAGATTCTGCGCCGCCTCTTCGGGTCGGACGTGGAAGCCTTCATTCTGGACGACGACTGGCAGGGGTTGCTGTTCGTGCCGGATTTCGGTGCCGATCAGCGGGTGAGCGTGCCGGCCGAGCCGGTGGCTGAAGCGCAGTTCACCCAGTGGCCCTACGCCAGCGATGCCGCTCCGGCGGCGGCCGGCTGAGCTTCCGGCGCCACAAACAAAAACGGCTGGCCGCAGCCAGCCGTCGCTCTGCCAGGGCGTTTCAGAAGGCGGCGATGCCCGTCTGGGCGCGGCCGAGGATCAGGGCGTGGATGTCGTGGGTGCCTTCGTAGGTGTTCACCACCTCCAGGTTAACCATGTGGCGGATGATCCCGAATTCGTCCGAGATCCCGTTGCCACCCAGCATGTCGCGGGCCACGCGGGCAATGTCCAGCGCCTTGCCGCACGAGTTGCGTTTCATGATCGACGTGATCTCGGCAGAGTCCGTCCCCTCGTCCTTCATCCGCCCCAGCCGAAGGCAGCCCTGCAGGCCCAGGGTGATCTCGGTCTGCATGTCGGCGAGCTTCTTCTGGATGAGCTGGTTGGCGGCCAGCGGCCGGCCGAACTGCTTGCGGTCGAGCACGTACTGCCGGGCGCGATGCCAGCAGTCTTCCGCGGCCCCCAGCGCGCCCCAGGCGATGCCGTAGCGGGCGGAGTTGAGGCAGGTGAAGGGGCCCTTCAGGCCGCGCACGTCCGGGAAGGCGTTTTCCTCGGGGCAGAACACCTCGTCCATCACGATCTCGCCGGTGATCGAGGCGCGCAGGCCGACCTTGCCGTGGATCGCCGGGGCAGACAGGCCCTTCCAGCCTTTTTCCAGCACGAAGCCGCGGATCTTGCCGGCGTCGTCTTTGGCCCACACCACGAACACGTCCGCCACCGGGCTGTTGGTGATCCACATCTTGCTGCCGCTGAGGCTGTAGCCGCCGTCCACCTTGCGGGCGCGGGTGGCCATCGAGCCGGGGTCGGAGCCGTGATCGGGCTCGGTGAGGCCGAAGCAGCCGATCAGCTCGCCGCGAGCGAGGCCGGGGAGGTATTTCTGCCGCGTGGCCTCGGTGCCGAATTCGAAGATCGGCACCATCACCAGCGAGCTCTGCACGCTCATCATCGAGCGGTAGCCGGAGTCGACACGTTCGACTTCCCGGGCGATCAGGCCGTAGCTCACGTAGCTGAGGCCGGCGCCGCCGTATTGCTCGGGGATGGTCGGGCCGAGCAGCCCCAGTTCGCCCATCTCGCGGAAGATTGCGAGGTCGGTGTGCTCAAAGCGGAAGGCTTCCACCACGCGGGGCGCGAGCTTGCCCTGACAGTAGGCGTTGGCGGCGTCGCGGATCTGGCGTTCGTCGGCGGTCAGCTGCTTGTCGAGGAGGAGGGGGGCATCCCATTTGAAGTCGATCATCGGGTCATCCTGGTCGGGTTGGGCGAGCGCCCGACGGGGCGCAGGCATTCATCATCCTGGATGATGCCGCAGCCCGGCCGGGGAATCACGCTGCGCTGCCGAAGGCGCGTTTTCTACATGCCCAGATAGGCGGCGCGGACCTGCTCGTCCTCGATAAGCTCGCGGCCGGTGCCGGTGAGGGAGACGGAGCCGGTTTCGAGCACGTAGCCGCGGTCGGCAAGGGCGAGGGCGGAGAAGGCGTTCTGCTCGGCGAGGATGATGGACATGCCCTGGGCCTTGAGGGCCTTCACCACGTTGAAGACTTCCTCCACCAGCAGCGGGGCGAGGCCCATCGACGGTTCATCCAGAAGCAGCAGTTTGGGCCGGCCCATCAGCGCGCGGCCGATGGCGAGCATCTGCTGCTGGCCGCCGGAGAGCGTGCCGGCGGGGAGCTTCCGCTTCTCCTTGAGGATCGGGAACATGGTGTAGATCTTTTCCAGATCGCCTTCCACCTGGGCCTTGGGCTGGGTGTAGGCGCCCAGGCGCAGGTTGTCCTCGATGGACAGCGGGCCGAATACCTGGCGGCCTTCCGGGCTCTGGCAGATGCCCCGGCGCATGCGCATGTCCGAGCGCAGTTTCGAGATGTCCTCGCCGTCGAAGATGATGCGCCCGCTCATGGGCTGAACGCCCGACAGGCTGCGCAGGAAGGTGGTCTTGCCGGCGCCGTTGGCGCCCACCAGGGCGACGGTCTCGCCGCGCCGCACCTCGATGGAGATGCCTTTCAGCGCCTTGATGCGGCCGTAGCTGCTTTCGAGGTTGGACACCGACAGCAGCACGTCGGGCTGACTGGCGGCGGATTGCAGCTCGCCGGCGCTGCTGGCGCCCAGGCCCACCGACACCGGCGCGAGGCTGGCAACCTTGTGGAACAGCTCGCGGAATTCGGCCCGGGCGGCGCTGCCGAACACCGGGTCGTCGTTGTCGAGGAAGGCGGCGTCGATCTCGGCCCAGTCGGCGGGCGTCAGCACCTCGCTGGTGAGGGGGTAGATGTCGCGCTCCTCGCTCTTGATGTGAGCCTTCTGGTCGTTGAGGTAGAGCCGGAAGGCTTCGGCCAGGCCGCCGATGGTGCTGCGGCCGGCTACGGTGTCGGCCAGCTGCTGGCGCAGGGCGAGGAGGTTCCGGGGGCCGTTGCGGTGCTCGGCCTGCAGGCGGTCGAGGAGCGGGGCGGCGGCGTCAGCGCGCTGGCGCAGCACACGGAACAGGTGCTCGTCCTCCTTGCGGTGGTGGCAGCCGTCCATGAAGTGTTCGAAGTAGTCGAGCACCGAGGAGAGGAAGGCTTCCTCCACCTTGCGGTCGCGCTCCATTTCGGCGATGACTTGCTCGACGGTGATGGCGATGCGCCACAGGTTGCGGTGCTCGTCCTTGATGATGCTGAGGGCTTCCATGGGGGTTCCTCGATTCACGCGTGGGCGCCCAGGTAGGCGGCGATCACGTCCGGGTTGCGGCGCACTTCCTCGCCGGTGCCTTCGGCGAGCTTCTTGCCGTAGTCGAGCACCAGGATGCGGTCGGAGAGGTTCATCACCATCTTCATGTCGTGCTCGACGAGCACCACGGTGATGCCCGAGTCGGCCACCTTGCGGACGAGGTGGTCCACCTCGATGGTTTCCTTCGGGTTGAGGCCGGCGGCGGGTTCGTCGAGGAAGATCAGGCGCGGCTTCATGGCCAGCGCGCGGGCGATCTCGAGGCGCTTCAGGGCGCCGTAGGGCATCGAATCGGCGCGGGCGTCGCGGTATTTCTCGAGGCCGACGAAGCGCATCAGCTCGAAGGCTTCCTCGCGCAGCTCGGCGTCGCGGCGGGTGAGGCCCGGCAGGCGCAGCGCGGCCTTGATGAGGTTGCGATCGAGCCGCAGGTGAGCGCCGACCATCACGTTCTCGATGGCGCTCATGTTCATGCAGATCTGCAGGTTCTGGAAGGTGCGCGCCACGCCGCGGCGGGCCAGCTCGTCCGGCGACTTGCCGCCGATGGATTCGCCATCCAGGCGGATCTCGCCGGCGGTGGGCTTGTAGACGCCGGTGATGAGGTTGAACAGGGTTGTCTTGCCGGCGCCGTTGGGGCCGATCACCGAATAGACGATGCCGGCGTCGATGGAGAAGCTCACATCCTGCACGGCCTTCACGCCGCCGAAGTGGATGGAGAGGTTGGAGACGTCGAGGAGGGCGGGCATCTCAGGACTCCTGAAGGGCCGCCCCGAGGGAGGCCTGCGCCCCCTTGGGGGGCAGCGAACGAAGAGAGCGTGGGGGCATCTTTATTCAGCCTTTCCAAACTTGCTGGCCAGGGTGGGCACCAGACCCTTGGGCAGGAAGATCATGCAGATCATCAGGATGGCGCCGAAGGCGACGGTCTCCCAGCCTTCGAAGGTGGCCAGTGCCTGGGGCAGGGCGGTGAGCAGCACCGCGCCGATCACCGAGCCATACACCGAGGCCATTCCGCCGATGACGACCATCGTGACGAGTTCGATGGAATGGAAGAAATCCGCCAGGTTGGGGGTCACGAAGCCCACGTAATGGGCGGTGACGCTGCCCATCAGGCTGGCAAACACCGCGGACATCACGAAGATGGCGACCTTGTAGCGCACCACATCCACGCCCACCACGCGGGAGGCGACCTCGGAGCCGTGCAGCGCGCGCAGGGCGCGGCCGAAGGGCGAGTCGATGAGGTTGAGGGACGCCCACACGCTCACCGCCAGCAGCGCGGCGACCACCCAGTACCACTGCTTGTCGCTGGAAAGCTCGAAGCCGGCCAGGCCGAAAGCGGGCACCGGCATGCCGTCGGGGCCGCCGGTCCATTGGGCCTCGTTGCGCACCGCGATGTTGATGATGATGCCGAGGCCCAGGGTGGCCATCGCCAGGTAGTTGCCCTTCAGCTTGAAGATCGGGCGGGCGACCAGCGCGGCGAGGATGCCGGTGGCGACCGCGCCGGCGATCATCGCCAGCACCGGGTGCCAGCCGAAGTGGGTGGGCAGCACCGCCGAGGCGTAGGCACCCAGGCCCAGGAAACCGGCGTGGCCGAGGCTGATCTGGCCGGCAAAGCCGATCAGCAGGTTGAGGCCCAGCACAATGACGGCGTTGATCGCCATGCGGATGGCCAGATCCAGATAGAAGCTGTTGGGCAGCACGAAGGGCAGCACCGCCAGCACCGCGATGAGGAAGTAGAGGCCGAGGTAGGCACGTTTCTGCATGGTCACACCCGGTCGGTCACCTTCGCGCCGAACAGGCCGCGCGGCATGAAGAAGAGGATGAAGAGGATCAGCACGAAGGGGATCGCGTCCTTGTAGGCCGACGACAGGTAGCCGGCGCCCATGGCTTCGAGGATGCCCACCAGCAGGCCGCCCACCACCGCGCCGAGGCCGTTGCCGAGCCCGCCCAGCACCGCCGCGACGAAGCCCTTGAGGCCCAGCATGATCCCCACGTCGTAGGAGGTGAGGGTGATCGGGGTGATCAGGATGCCGCCCAGCGCACCAAGGGCCGCCGACATGGCGAAGCTCATGAAGAGCACGCCGTTGGTATTGATGCCGACCAGCTCCGCCGCGAGGCGGTTGTAGGAGGTGGCGAGCATCGCCTTGCCGGTGAGGGTGCGGTTGAAGAAGTACCACAGCACCACCACCACGATGGCCGTGACACCCATCACCCACAGGCTCTGGGGCATCAGGGTGGCGCCGAGGATCTCGATGGGCGTATCGCCCGAGAAGGCCGGCAGGCTGTGGGTATTCTTGCCGAGGAAGACCTGGACCAGCCCGCGGATCACCAGGGATGCGCCGATGGTGATGATGATGAGGGTCACCGTCTCGGCGCCTTTTACCGGCTCGATGGCCAGCTTCTCGATGAGGATGCCGACCACCGCCGGGACCAGGATCGCCAGTACCAGCGCCGCCGGCAGGGGCAGCCCGGCCTGGGTGAAGAACACCGCGAGCATGCCGCCCAGCATGATGAACTCGCCCTGGGCGAAGTTGATCACGTTGCTGGCGTTGTAGATCAGCGTGAAGCCGAGGGCCGCCAGCGCATAGGTGGCGCCGACGGTGAGGCCGGAGAACAGGAATTGAAGCAGCTGGGCGAGCATCACGCACCTCCCGTCGGTGCGTGGTGGGGTCGATGAGTCATTGTGTCTCCTCTCGATCGAGTGGGCCGATCCGGCGCCGGGGACCAGGGTGGCCTGGCGGCCGAGATTCTATATTTTGTAATCGGTTCTGTTTATTAGAAATGATACAAAAAATCTAGTCAAGAGAATTTTGTGTATCAAATTGGCTCGGCGTGATCGATGCCCGCCCCGGCTGCCGATGCGGGGGCGGGCGAATACGGAGTGTTCAGCGGGGGCCGGGGGCTTCGCGGGTCGAGCCGAGGCGCTGGGAGAGGGAGTGGGCGGCGTCCTTGAGGCGGGCGATCACCGGGCTCTCGGCGCTCATGTCGATGGAGCCTTCGACGCCCACCAGCACGATGGACATGGTGAGTTCGTTCTTGAAGTTGAACACCGGTGCGGCCACCGCCTCGACGCCGCGGAACATGTAGTTGCCGGAGATGGCCGCCACGCCCTGGTTGCGCACGTCGGCCAGCAGGGCCTCGGCGTCTTCCGGCGTCTCGACGCCGGGGGGCAGGTTCTTGCGGGCGTCGAGCTCGCGGCGGAGGATCGCCTTGGTCTGGGCTGGCGGCAGCCAGGCGCCGAACACCCGGCCGACGGCGGAGCTGAGCAGGCCGAGGGTGGTGCCGGTGACCACGTTCACGGTGATCGGCCGGCGCGGGCGTTCCCAGCGCACGATCACCGGGCCGTTGTCGCCCCACACGGCCAGGGCGGTGGTCTCATTCACCGCGTCGCGCAGCTCGGAGATTGCCGTGAGGCCGAGCCGGATGCGGTCGAGCCGGTCGATGGCGACGAGGCCGATGTTGAGCGCGAAGGGCCCGAGGTTGTAGCGCGAGGTGAGCGGATCCTGCTCGACGAGGCCGCTGCGGATCAGGCTGACGAGGTAGCGGTGGGCCTTGGAGGGCGGCATGTCGGCGGCGGCGGCGATGTCCTTGAGCATCATCGAGCGCTTGCCGAACACCATCGCCTTGAGGATGCCCATGCCCACTTCGAGGGACTGGACGCCGTGTTTTCCTTCCAGCTCTTCGCTCATGTTTCTGTATCCGGTGGTTGGTTGAACGTGTTACGTAATGGTAAATTGATTTTAGAAAAAGTAATCATAATTCCCAAGTGAGGAGTAAGGAGGGAGGAGTGATGAGGCCTTGGTTGGGGCTTGTGCGCTGGCGATGGCTGGTGTGCGGGTTCCGGGGATTCGTTGCTTCTTTCGCCTGACGCCTCCGCAGACCAGGAGATTCAGCCATGACCCAGCTTCGTGTTTTCGCCATCGACGGCATCGTGCCCGTCGTCCATCCGTCCGCTTACGTCCATCCTTCTGCCGTGTTGATCGGTGACGTGATCGTCGGCCCCGACTGCTATGTGGGCCCGTGCGCCAGCCTGCGTGGGGATTTCGGGCGGCTGATCCTGGAGCGGGGCGTGAATGTGCAGGACACCTGCGTGATGCACGGCTTTCCGGGCACCGACACGGTGATCGAGGAAGATGGCCACATCGGCCACGGGGCGGTGCTGCACGGCTGCCGCATCGGCCGCAACGCGCTGGTGGGGATGAACGCGGTGATCATGGACAACGCGGTGATCGGCGAGGCGTCCATCGTGGCGGCGATGGCCTTCGTGAAGGCCGGGGTGGAGATTCCGCCGCGCTCGCTGGTGGCTGGGATGCCGGCCAAGGTGCTGCGCGAACTCACCGACGAGGAGATCGTCTGGAAGACCGACGGCACGCGCACGTATCAGGATCTGACCCGACGCTGCCTGGCGACGATGGTCGAGACCGCTCCGCTCACCGAGATGGAACCCGGCCGCAAGCGCTTCGAGATGCCGGACGTGGTGCCGCTGGTGGCGCTCAGGAAGAAGGACGCCTGAGCATCAGTCGCCGAGGCTGCGGGAATAGGCGAGGAACACATCGTCCCGCTTCCAGCCGAGCGATTCGTACAGGGCCTGGGCGGCGTGGTTGCTGCGCGCGGTGGTGAGGTCCATTCGCGCCTTGCCCCGCTGCCGGGCCAGCGTCTCGGCCGCCTGCAGCAGACGCCGACCCACGCCGGCGCGGCGGTGGGCGGGCTGCACGAACAGGTCGTAGAGGCTGAAGATGGGCTTCGCCTCCACCGAGCAGAACGTGGGGTAGAGCTGACAGAAGCCGAGGATCCAGCCCTCCGAGTCGCAGGCGATGAGGATTTCCGACTCCTGCCGGGCGAGGCGCTCGAGCACGAAGCGCCCGGCGCCGGCCGGGTCGGCCGGCTGGTCGTAGAACTGGCGGTAGGCATCGAACAGCGGCGCGACGGCCGCTGCGTCTTCGGCGCCGGCGAGGCGGATGGACACGGCCTGCGCCGTCATGACTGGGCGGCCTCGGACGCGGCACCGGGGATCGGCCCCAGCTTGCCGTCGCCGTAGGTGCGCAGCACCTGGGAGATGGTGACGTGATAGCCGTCGAGCCAGTTGGCCTGGCGGGCCTTGGCTTCCCGGTGCAGCGGGTGGTCGACGAGGGTCCGGAGGGCTTCGAGGCTGTCCCAGTAATACACGTTGGCGATCTGGCCAGACTGGGGGTTCTCCCAGCTGGTTTCACCCAGGTAGCCGGGAATCGAGCGAGCAGCAGCAGCGATCGCCTCGTCGAGGCGGTGGAACGCGTCGTCGAAGGCCCCGGCCTTGAAAACGAAGGTGGAGGTGTACATCCGCAGCTCCCGGTTCAATCGGAAAAAGCGGCGTATTAGACGCGCCTCTGCCCATGAGGACAAGGGCAAGCGATGCCTGATGTGGGATCAGGCCAGTTCGGCCAGGGGGTCGTCTTCGCGGAAGCGTTCGTGGATGAGTCGGGAGGCCGGGGGCGTCTGGCCGCTGGCGAGCTGGAAGTGGGCGTCCAGGTGGCGCTCGGACGGGGCCAGCAGGCGGCGGTAGAGCTCCTTGCACAGCAGCCGCGCCTTCTGGCCGGGCCAGTCGGACGGCAGCAGCACGTCGGGGAGCTCCGGGTCGCGCAGCAGCAGGCGCCGGTAGTCGTGGATCAGCAGGATGCGCAGCAGGAAGGCGCTCTGGTCGTCGATCTCGTTGTTGGCGTCGGTGCGCAGCTGGTCGAGCACCGGCTGGTAGCGGTCGACGAAATCCGCATACACGCCGGCGAGACGTTCGAGGTTCCACGCGCCATTGACCATGTCCACGTCGTTGGCGGCGGTGCCGAACTGGGCGTCGGCGGCCAGCAGCGGCTTGAGCCGGCCGAGGATGCCGGACAGCCCTTCAGCGTGGAGGGCGTCGAAGGCAGCGGTGAGGTCGGCGCTGGGATGCACGAAACAGTCGCCACCGAGCACCCCGAAACCCTGCCAGAACAGCGCCCGGCGCAGGCCTTCGCGCTCCTTGGGGGCGAGCTCTCCGACGGTGACGATGAGCCGCCAGCGGCGGTCCCAAAGGGGGGCGCTGGAGGCGTAGATGTGGCGGGAGGCTTCCTCGAAGCGGCGCTGGCCGGACGGGGTGAGCAGGTAGTCGGTGCGCCGGCCGGAGGGCTCGGTGCGCAGCCATTCTTCCTTCACCAGCCGGAACACCGAGGTGCGCACCAGGCGCTCGTTGAGCCCGAGGGGTTCGAGCAGTTCGATCAGGCTGCCCAGCCAGATGCGGCTGCCCCGCGGCAGCACGGCATCCCCAAAGACCGAGATGATGAGCGAACCCGCCTGGACGCGGTCTTGCTGGCGGAAGTCTTCGAGACGTTTCTGGGCTGGGGGGAGCACGATCTTGCCGAGTGTTGCCTGGGGGATAGGCATAAAGATTGCTATTTTACCGGCTCCCCCCGGCGCTGAACAGGCGACATGCCTTCGGCTTGCCGCCTAGAACGTCAGCAGGTGGGCCGCATCGGGGATCTCCGGCTGCTGCTGGGCGAAGAAGCCCTCGGTGTGGATGTGCTCGGTCTTTGCGCCAAGGGCTTTCACCGTCGTCGCGCAGGTCTCGACGAAGGCCGGGCTGCCGGCGACGAAGATGGTGTGCTTCGACAGATCCGGGAACAGCCCGGGCAGCACCGCATCCACGCGCCCGGCCAGGTAGCCTTCGCGCTCCTCGCGGGTGAGGGTGATCTTGTAATCGAAGGCCCGGTGCTTGGTGCGCCACCAGGCCAGCATGCCCTGGCTGTAGACGTCGGCCTGGGTGCGGGCCGAGAAGAGCAGGGTGACGGGCTTCCTGAAGCCGCGCCGCAGGGCCGCCTCGGTGAGGGCCAGGATGGGCGCGAGGCCGGTGCCGGCGGCGAGGCACAGCACCGGCGTATCCACGCCCGGGTCGCCGATGAAGGTGCCGTAGGCGCCGGAGAGCTTGACGCTCTCGCCGATGGCGAGTTGATCGTGAACCCAGTTGCTCGTCACACCGCCGTCGGCGCGGGCCACCTGCAGCACCAGTTCGCCGTCGGGGCGCGGGGCGTTGGAGATGGAATAGGCGCGGGGCGGGATGTCGGCGCGCGGGTTGCCGAGCGTCACATACTGGCCGGGCCAGTAGCGGATCGGCTGGCCCACCGGGCGCAGGCGCAGCTCCACCACGCGATCGGCCACCGGGCGCTTGTCGGTGACCACGAAGAGCGCGTCCTCCCGCGGCGGGAAGAGCTTGGGCTTGGCGTCCTCGGTGCCCCATTCGATGGTCAGCTCGTCGGAGATCGGCTTGGCCATGCACATCAGGCCGTAGCCCTGGCGGCGCTCTTCCTGCGACAGCGCCATGTCGAGCACCATGCCCTGGTCGAACTGGCCGGCGGTGACCTTCACCTTGCACTCGCCGCACGCGCCGGCGCGACAGTTGTTGGGCAGCGCGTAGCCTGCCTTTTCGAGGGCCATCAGCACGGTGTCGCCGTAGGCGCATTCCACCGACTTGCCCGAGGGTTGCATGATGATGCGTGACATGGTTTTTCTCTCAGTGAGGAGTAATGAGTGAGGAGCGAGGAGGGGCGGCGCTTTTTCTCCTCACGCCTTACTCCTCACTCCTCACGCTTCAATCAGAAGACGGGAATGATGTCTTCCATGTCGATGTCGCTGATTTCCTGGCCGGTGATGCCCACTTCGGGGATCGCCGGGAAGGGGATGTTGTAGCGGTCGAGCACGCCCTTCAGGTTGATCATCGCGTTCTTCCAGTTCTGCAGCTTCACCTCGTAGGTCGGGATGCCGAAGCCGGCGCCGCGGGCCACTTCCTCGGCCTCGCGCTGGTTGTCGATGAAGTCGGCGGGCAGATCCCAGAATTCCATCGGCGGCTCGAACAGTACGGCCGACAGGAAGAGATAGCCGGCGCGGATCTGCTTGGTGACGATGGATTTGGTCTCTTCCTTCAGGCCCGGGTAGTCGCGCTCCATCACCGCCATGCAGATCGCCATGTGGCGGCCTTCGTCACGGCCGATGTTCTTGAAGCCTTCCTTGAAGACCGGCTCGCGGGAGTTGTCGAACATCTGCTTGAAGATGGTGGCGGCGGCGATCTCGCCCATCAGGAAGGAGCTGAACAGCACCGCAAGGTCGTACTTGGGCACGGCCTGCTTGTAGCCGGTCCAGTAGCGCGAGCCATTGAAGTACAGCCACTGCACGTTCTTCTGCAGGCGGCGGCCGAGTTCGGTCTTGGGCTGATAGGTGATCGGGTCCGGGTGGCCGAGCATCTTGGTGATGGCCAGGCCACACATGATTTCGTGGTTCTGCTCGTCGCGGGTGACGGAGAAGAAGCACTTCCTCACCGGGTCTTCCTCGTGGACCTCGTAAGTCTTGATCAGCGCTTCGGCGAAGACCGGGGGCGCCGAGGCGTCGAATACCGACAGCAGGCTCCACCAGTAGGCGATGGATTCGCGCTCTTCCCAGCTGTAGCTGTCTACATCCAGGGTGTCCCAGGGCAGCTTTTCCGGATCCCAGTTTTCACGCAGGGCGGCCTGCCAGACTTCCTGCAGCTTCTTGGTCTTGCTGTTCCACGACAGCGGATAGATGTTGGGCTGCTGGATTTCCGGCGGAAATTCCATCTTGTCTGCAAAGCGTTCCTTGTTGCTGGCCATGGTGCCTCCTCGTAGGTGTGTGATGAACCGTTTGTCACCGCGCCCATGTCCCTTGGGCTGGCGTGGTTAATCATGATACAAAAACAAAATAAACGTCAATAAAAATGTATCAACAAGATCGAGGGGCGGAAAATCGACTCGGCCGTTACAAATGCGCATTTCGGCCAAAACCGGCAAAAATTCTTTTTAATAAATTGAATATAAACAGATTTTCTTTTATGGAATTGGTTTTGAAGTACGGAACAACAGAACGCACTGCCACAAAAATGCGATACCAAACATTGACTTTGATCAGATTGATTTGTACTGTTTCACTCAGCAACCCAAAAACCAGACAGGAGACAGCCGAATGACTCACCCCCTCTTCGAAAAGCACCAGGCCACGCTGGAAGGCGCCGTTGCCGCAATCGCCTCCCGCGCCTACTGGTCTGCCTACCCCGAGATGCCGAGCCCCAAGGCCTACGGCGAAAACGCGGCGGAAGAGGGCAAGAAGGCCTTCGAGGCCCACCTGGGCAAGGCTTTCGAACTGGGCCAGCCGGGCCAGAGCGGCTGGCTGGCGGGCGAGAAGTCGCCCTACGGCATCGCGCTGGACGTGCAATACCCGGTGTGTGATCCGGAAGCGCTGATCGCCGCCGGCCAGGCCGCCATGAAGGGCTGGCAGGCGCTGGGCGCCGACGGCCGCACCGGCATCTGCCTCGAGATCCTCGACCGCCTCAACAAGCAGAGCTTCGAGCTCGCCCACGCGGTGATGATGACCACCGGCCAGGGCTGGATGATGGCCTTCCAGGCCGGCGCGCCCCATGCCCAGGATCGCGGCCTCGAGGCCGTCGCCTACGCCTGGCGCGAGCAGCGCTTCGTGCCCGCCGAAACCGTGTGGGAAAAGCCCCAGGGCAAGAACCCGCCGCTGGTCATGAAGAAGCACTTCGAGATCGTCGGCCGCGGCATCGGGCTGGTGATCGGCTGCGGCACCTTCCCCACCTGGAACACCTACCCCGGCCTGTTCGCAGCGCTGGCTACCGGCAACCCGGTGATCGTCAAGCCCCACAGCAACGCCATCCTCCCGGCGGCGATCACCGTGCGCACCATCCGCGCCGTGCTGGCTGAAAACGGCATCGACCCCAACCTGGTCAGCCTGTGCGTCACCGACAAGCGCGCCACCACCAAGGGCCTCGCCACGCATCCGGCGGTCAAGTCCATCGACTTCACCGGCGGCAACGTGTTCGGCCAGTGGCTGATCGACAACTGCCGCCAGGCCCAGGTGTATGCCGAACTGGCGGGCGTGAACAACATCGTCATCGACTCCACCAACGCCTACAAGGCGATGCTGGGCAACCTGGCCTTCACCCTGTCGCTGTACTCCGGCCAGATGTGCACTACCTCCCAGGCCATCTTCGTGCCGGCCGCCGGCATCGAGACCGAAGACGGCCCCAAGAGCTACGACGAGGTGTGCGCGGATCTGGCCAAGGCCGTCGAGCGTTTCCTCGGCAAGCCCGAAGTGGCCCACGCCGTGCTCGGCGCGATCCAGTCCGCCGACACCCTTGAGCGCATCAAGCTCGCCAACAGCGGCGAGCTGGGCAAGGTGGTGCTGGCGTCCAGCAAGCTCGACAACCCGGACTTCCCGGGTGCCGAAGTGCGCACCCCGGTGCTCATCGCCTGCGACGCCGCCGACGAGCGCTTGTACATGGAGGAGCGCTTCGGCCCGATCAGCTTCATCGTCAAGGTGGCCGACACGGCCGCCGCCATCGCACTCTCCGAGCGCGTGGTGAGCACCCACGGCGCGCTGACCGCCGGCATCTACTCCACGAAGCAGGACGTCATCGACGCGATGACCGAAGCCACCTGGCGCAGCAAGGTCGCCCTGTCGATCAACCTCACCGGCGGCGTGTTCGTGAATCAGTCGGCGGCGTATTCCGACTACCACGGCACCGGCGGCAACCCGGCGGCCAACGCGTCGTATGCGGATTCGGCCTTCGTCGCCAACCGCTTCCGCGTGGTCCAGCGCCGTTATCACGTCTGAGGAGGCCGCGATGGAATTCAACAACATCCTCTTCACGGTTGAAGCCGGCGTCGCCCGCCTCACCCTCAACCGCCCGGACAAGCTCAACAGCTTCACCGGCGAGATGCACGCCGAGCTGCGCGTGGCCCTCGACAGCATCCAGGCTGATAAATCGGTGCGCGTGCTGGTGCTCACCGGCGCCGGCCGGGCCTTCTGCGCCGGCCAGGATCTGGCCGACCCGGACATGCAGAGGGTGGGCGGCAAGATGCCGGACATCGGCAACGTGGTCGAAGCCAACTACAAGCCGCTGGTGCTGCGCCTGCAGAACCTGCGCGTGCCGACCATCGCCGCGGTAAATGGCATTGCGGCCGGTGCCGGCGCCAGCGTGGCGCTGGCCTGCGATCTGGTGGTCGCCAGCAAGTCGGCGTCCTTCCTCCAGGCCTTCAGCAAGATCGGCCTGGTGCCGGACACCGGCGGCACCTGGTTCCTGCCCCAGCGCGTGGGCATGGCCCGGGCGATGGGCCTGGCGCTGCTGGCCGACAAGCTGCCCGCCGAGAAGGCCGCCGAATGGGGCCTGATCTGGGAAGCCGTCGCCGACGACGCGTTCGCCGCCCGCGTCGACGCGCTGGCCACCCAGCTGGCCGCCATGCCCACCAAGGCGCTGGTGCGCACCCGCCAGGCCATGCACGCCGCGCCGGGCCACACGCTGGAGCAGCAGCTGTCGTTTGAAGGCAGCTTCATGCGCGAGCTGGGCTGGAGCCCGGACTACGCCGAAGGCGTCGCCGCCTTCATGGAAAAGCGCGCGCCGAAGTTCACCGGGGAATGAGCGTGGCCGAACTTTCCAACCACGCCCTCGACACGTCCGCCATCGTCGCGGTGGTCGGTACTGGCGCGATGGGCGCCGGCATCGCCCAGGTCGCGGCGGCCGCGGGCCACGTGGTCAAGCTGCTCGACACCCGGCCCGAGGCCGCGGCCAGGGCGGCTGCCGGCATCCGCGCCCAGTTTGGCAAGCTGGTGGAGAAGGGCCGCATGGCCGCCGACGCCGCAGAGGCGGCCGGTGCCCGGCTGCGCCCGGTCGAGCGCCTTGGCGATCTGGCCGACGCCGCGCTGGTGATCGAGGCCATCGTCGAGAGCCTCGAGGCCAAGCAGGCCCTCTACCGCGATCTCGAATCCATTGTTGGCGCCGGCTGCATTTTCGGCACCAACACCTCGTCGATCTCCGTCACCGCCATCGGCTCGGCCCTCGGCCGGCCCGAGCGGCTGGCCGGCCTGCACTTCTTCAACCCGGCGCCCCTGATGGCGCTGGTGGAGATCGTCTCCGGCCTCGCCACCGACAAGGCGGTGGCCGACACCCTGTTCGCCACCGCGGCGGCCTGGGGCAAGACGCCGGTGCACACCCGCTCGACCCCGGGCTTCATCGTCAACCGCGTGGCCCGGCCGTACTACGGCGAAGCGATGCGCATCGCCACCGAAGGCGCCGCCGACGTGGCCACCATCGACGCGGTGATGCGCGAGGCCGGCGGCTTCAAGATGGGCCCGTTCGAACTCACCGACATGATCGGCCACGACGTGAATTTCGCGGTGAGCCGCTCGGTGTGGAACGCCTATTACAACGACCCGCGCTTCCAGCCCTCGCTGATTCAGCAGGAGCTGGTGGATGCCGGCTTCTTCGGCCGCAAGTCCGGGCGTGGTTTTTACGACTACCGGGAAGGCGCCGAGCGCCCCGCGCCCAAGACCTGCGTCGCCCAGCCGGCGCCGGCAGACATCGTGCTCCACGGCCGCACCGCCGCCGTCGAAGCCATCGCCGACCGGCTTTTTGAACACGGCGTGACCTACACCTGGGGCGAGGCGGAAGACGGCCGCATCGCCGAGGTGGGCGACGCGGTGATTTTCGTCACCGACGGCCGCACCGCAACCCAGCGGGCCGCGGAAACCGGGATCGCCAACACCGTGCTGATCGACCTCGCGCTGGACTACACCAAGGCCACCCGGCTGGCGGTGAGCGTTGCCCACAGCTGCTGGGCGCCGGCTGCAGCGTCGGCCACCGGCCTGCTGCAGGCTGCGGGCTTTGCGGTGTCGCGCTTCGGCGACGTGCCGGGCCTGGCGGTGATGCGCACCGTGGCGATGCTCGCCAACGAGGCCGCCGACGCGGTGAACCAGGGCGTGTGCGATGCCCGCGGCGCCGATTCGGCGATGCAGCTGGGCGTCAATTACCCCAAGGGGCCGCTGGCCTGGGCCGACGCCGTGGGCCTTGCCACCATCTGCCAGGTGCTCCGCCACCTCGGCGATTTCTACGGCGACCCGCGCTACCGCATCTCGCCGCTGATCCAGCAGTCGGTCTTTGCCGGAAAGGGCATCCATGACTACTAAGCATTCCAACCCCACCGAGGCCCAGGCGCTGGCCGAAGCCGTTGCCGAGGCCATGTGGTCGCGGGACCGCGCCGCCAATGCGCTGGGGATCAGGATCGAGAGCGTCGGGCCGGGCGTGTCGCACCTGTCGATGCCGGTGCGCGGCGACATGGTGAATGGCCACCACATCTGCCACGGCGGGCTGATCTTCTCGCTGGCCGACACCGCCTTTGCCTACGCCTGCAACAGCTATAACCGGAACACCGTGGCCTCGGCCTGTCACATCGACTTTCTGGCGCCGGGAATGGAGAACGACACCCTCGACGCCGAGGCGGTCGAGCGTTCCCAGTCCGGCCGCACCGGGGTCTATGACGTGACCGTGAAGAGTCGCCAGAGCGGCAAGACCATCGCCCTGTTCCGGGGCAAGAGTTACCGGATCAACGGCGAAGTCATCGCCGGGCTGGCGGACGAGTCGGTGGCCTGAGGGCCGCCCGAACCCGTCAAGAACATACAAAGAGAGGAGACAACCATGCCCACAAAGCGCCCCGAGGCCGCCGATCTGGAGCCGATCGAGAAGGCCAGCCGCGACGAGATCTCGGCCCTGCAGCTCGAACGCCTCAAGTGGTCGGTCCGCCACAGCTACGACAACGTCGAGCCCTACCGCAAGCGCTGCCAGGAAAAGGGCGTCCATCCGGACGACCTGAAGCAGCTGGCCGATCTGGCCAAGTTCCCGTTCATGACCAAGACCGACCTGCGGGACAACTACCCCTTCGGCCTCTTCGCCGTGCCGCGCAACAAGGTGGCGCGCCTGCATGCTTCCAGCGGCACCACCGGTAAGTCGGTGGTGGTCGGCTACACCAAGAACGACCTGGACAACTGGGCCAACGTGGTGGCCCGCTCCATCCGCGCCGCCGGCGGCCTGCCGGGCGACATGGTGCACGTGGCCTACGGCTGCGGGATGTTCACCGGCGGCCTCGGCGCCCATGCCGGCGCCGAGCGCCTGGGCTGTACCGTGGTGCCCATGTCCGGCGGCCAGACCGAGAAGCAGGTTCAGCAGATCATGGACTTCCGTCCGGACGTCATCATGGTCACCCCGTCGTACTCGCTGGTGATCGCCGAGGAGTTCGAGCGCCTGGGCATCAAGCCCGACGAGATCTCGCTCAAGGTCGGCATCTTCGGCGCCGAGCCGTGGGGGCAGGGCATGCGCGCCGAGATCGAGCGCAAGCTGGGCATCGACGCCATCGACATCTACGGCCTGACCGAAGTGATGGGCCCGGGCGTTGCCTGCGAGTGCATCGAGAGCAAGGACGGCCCGGTGATCTGGGAAGACCACTTCTACCCCGAGATCATCAACCCCGACACCGGCGAAGTGGTGGCCGACGGCGAGGAGGGCGAGCTGGTGTTCACCTCCCTCACCAAGGAAGCCTTCCCGGTGATCCGCTACCGCACCCGCGACCTCACCCGCCTGCTGCCGCCCACCTCGCGCTCGTTCCGCCGGATGGACCGCATCACCGGCCGCTCGGACGACATGCTCATCATCCGCGGCGTGAATGTCTTCCCGACCCAGATCGAGGAGCAGATCCTGCGCGACCAGCGCCTGTCGGGCAACTACCAGATCGTGCTGACCCGCGACGGCCACATGGACGACGTGGAAGTGCGCTGCGAAGTCCAGCGCGAGTTCTCCGGCAAGCTAAGCCGCGCCGCCGTCGAGGAGATCAGCCGGGGTCTGCAGCACCACATCAAGACCATCATCGGCATCTCCACCAAGATCCGCGTGATGGACTTCGACTCCATCCCGCGCACCCAGACCGGCAAGGCCCGTCGCGTGATCGACGAACGCCCCAAGCAGCTTTAAGGAGAACCGGTCGATGAACAACGCCTTCATCTGCGATGCCATCCGCACGCCCATCGGGCGCTACGGCGGCACCCTCGCCAGCGTGCGCGCTGACGACCTGGGCGCCGTTCCGCTCAAGGCCCTGATGGCCCGCAACCCTCAGGTGGACTGGTCTGCCGTCGAGGACATCATCTACGGCTGCGCCAACCAGGCCGGCGAGGACAACCGCAACGTCGCCCGCATGTCCGGTCTGCTGGCCGGGCTGCCGGTGGATGTGCCGGGCACCACGGTCAACCGCCTGTGCGGTTCGGGCATGGACGCCATCGGCATCGCCGCCCGGGCCATCAAGTCTGGCGAAACCGGGCTGATGATCGCCGGCGGGGTCGAGAGCATGTCCCGCGCGCCCTTCGTGATGGGCAAGGCGGAGTCCGCCTTCTCCCGTAACGCGGCGATTTTTGATACCACCATCGGCTGGCGCTTCATCAACCCGGCGATGAAGAAGCTCTACGAGACCCACTCGATGCCGCAGACCGCGGACAACGTGGCCGAGGAGTTCGCCATCAACCGCGCCGACCAGGACGCCTTCGCCCTGCGCTCCCAGCAACGCTGGGCCGCCGCCCACGCCGCCGGCCGCTTTGCCGACGAGCTGGTGCCGGTGGAGATCCCCCGCAAGAAGGGCGACCCGATCGTTTTCGACACCGACGAGCATCCGCGCCCCGAGACCACGCTGGAGATGCTGGCGAAGCTGAAGGGCGTCAATGGCCCGGAGATGACGGTGACCGCCGGCAACGCATCCGGCGTGAATGACGGTGCGTGCGCGCTGCTGCTGGCCTCCGAGGCGGCCGCTGGCAAGTATGGCCTCACCCCGAAGGCCCGCGTGGTGGGCATGGCCACCGCCGGCCTGCTGCCGCGGATCATGGGCTTCGGCCCGGCGCCGGCCGTGAAGAAGGTGCTGGCCCAGACCGGCCTCACGCTCGACCAGATGGACGTGATCGAGCTCAACGAAGCCTTCGCCGCCCAGGCTCTGGCCGTGCTGCGCGATCTCGGCCTCGCCGACGACGAAGCGCGCGTCAATCCCAACGGCGGCGCCATCGCCATGGGCCACCCGCTGGGTGCCAGCGGCGCACGGCTCGTCACCACCGCCATGTACGAACTCCACCGCCGCGGCGGCCGCTACGCGCTATGCACCATGTGCATCGGCGTGGGGCAGGGCATCGCGATGGTGATTGAAAGGCTGTAAGGGGAATTGGGTAATGGGAAGTAGGGAGTAGGGGGCGGGCTGGACGCGGGTGCGCTGGCGATCGTGAGCGCATCCGCGTCGAGGACTGATCCCACTCCCCACTACCTCGGACCCGAATAACGACCAAAGAGGAGACATAACCATGAACAAAAGAACCACCCTGAAGACCCTGTTCGCCGGCACCGTGCTTGCCCTTGGCAGCTTTGCCGCGATTGCCAACGAGCCGATCAAGATCGGTTCGATCCTGTCGGTCACCGGCCCGGCCGCCTTCCTGGGCGACCCGGAGCTGAAGACCCTCCAGCTCTACGTGGAAGAGATCAACAAGAAGGGCGGCGTGCTCGGCCGCCAGCTCCAGCTGGTGCACTACGACGACGGCAGTGACGCCAACAAGGCCAACGGCTTTGCCAAGCGCCTGATCGACGACGACAAGGTGGACCTGATCGTCGGCGGCACCACCACCGGCTCCACCATGTCCACCGTGCCGCTGGTCGAGAAGGCCGGCGTGCCCTTCATCTCCCTGGCGGGCGCCGTGGTGATCGTCGAGCCGGTCAAGAAATTCGTCTTCAAGACCCCGCACACCGACCGCATGGCCGCCGAGAAGGTCTTTGAGGACATGAAGAAGCGTGGCATCAGCAAGGTGGCGCTGCTCTCCGAGACCAGCGGTTTCGGCCAGTCCGGCAAGAAGGAGACCGAGGCCGTCGCCGCCAAGTACGGCGTGACCCTGGTGGCCAGCGAAACCTACGGGCCGAAAGACACCGACATGAGCCCGCAGCTCACCAAGATCAAGAACACCGCCGGCGTGCAGGCCGTGTTCGTGTTCGGCCTTGGTCAGGGCCCGGCCATCGTCACCAAGAGCTACAAGCAGCTCGGCATCACGCTGCCCCTGTACCAGTCCCACGGCGTCGCCTCGGACGAGTTCCTGAAGCTCGCCGGCCCGGCTGCCGAAGGCGTGCGCCTGCCGTCCCCGGCCCAGCTGATCCCCGAGAAGCTGCCCGCCGGCGATCCGCAGAAGCCCGTCGTGACCGCCTACGACAAGGCCTACAAGGAGCGCTACAAGCAGGACGTGTCCACCTTCGGCGGCTACGCCTACGACGGCCTGATGATCGCCGTCGATGCCATCAAGCGTGCCGGCTCCACCGACAAGTCCAAGGTCCGCGACGCCATCGAAGCCACCAAGGGCTTCGTGGGCACCAGCGGCACCTTCAACATGTCGCCCACCGACCACATGGGCCTCGACCTGTCGGCCTTCCGCATGCTCGAAGTCAAGGGCGGCGACTGGACCATCTCGAAGTGAGGAGAGGCGGGTAGTGGGAAGTGGGTAATAGGTAATTGGTAATGGGGAGTGGGGTTTTGCCGGGTGCGCTGACGAGGGTGAGAGCCGGGCAATTCAGGCTAGGTCCCCCCCACTTCCCACTTCCAACTTCCCACCTCCCGCTCCCCTGAGCCACCAACAATCATGACGACCTACTCAACCCTGGAAATCGAACGCGCCGGCCGCGTGGCGACGATCTGGATGAACCGTCCGGAGGTGTTCAACGCCTTCGACGAGGCGCTGATCGCCGACCTGCGCGACGCGTGCATCGAGCTCGACGCCGACGCCAGCGTGCGCGTGGTGGTGCTGGGCGGCCGCGGGCGGCATTTTTCTGCCGGCGCCGACCTCAACTGGATGCGTCGCGCGTCCGGCTACAGCGAAGCCGAGAACCTCGACGACGCCCGCCGCTTCAGCGCCATGCTGCGCGGCCTGTCCGAGATGTCCAAGCCGACCATCGCCCGGGTGCAGGGCGCTGCCCTCGGTGGCGGCACCGGCCTTGCGGCGGCCTGCGACATGGCGATCGCGGCGTCCGACGCCAGCTTTTCCACCTCGGAAGTGAAGTTCGGAATCATCCCCGCGGTCATCAGCCCCTACGTGCTGCGCGCGGTCGGGCCGCGCCACGCACTGCGCCTGTTCCAGAGCGCCGAGAAGATCGACGCCCAGCGGGCGCTCGCGATCGGGCTGGTGGGCGAGGTGGTGGCGCTGGATCAACTGGATGCCGCGGTGGCAAAGCTGGCCGAAACGCTGGTCGGCTGCGCACCCCAGGCCCAGAAGGCCGCCAAGGACCTGATCGCCGCGATCAACGCCCGCCCCATCGACGATGCAGTGAGCGAGGAAACCGCCCAGCGCATCGCCCGTCGGCGTGCCACCGACGAGGCCAGGGACGGCATCGCCGCCTTCCTCGAAAAGCGCGCCCCGGCCTGGCTGCGCTGAGCGCGTCAGCCCCCGAATAACCCAGCAGGAGAACACTCATGTACACCCAAAGCTTCAGCGTGCCGGACAACGCCGGCCAGAAGACGGCGGCCAGGACCCCGTCCACCGAAGACCCGGAACTGATGGCCCGCTTCGATGCCCGCATCGACGCCGACGGCCGCATCGAACCCCAGGACTGGATGCCCGAGGCCTACCGCCGCACCCTGGTCCGCCAGATCAGCCAGCACGCCCACAGCGAGATCGTCGGCATGCTGCCCGAAGGCAACTGGATCTCCCGCGCGCCCAGCCTCAAGCGCAAGGCCATCCTGATCGCCAAGGTGCAGGATGAGGGCGGCCACGGCCTGTACCTCTATTCCGCCGCCGAAACGCTGGGCACCAGCCGCGACCAGATGCTCGAAGGCCTGCACTCCGGCCGCGCCAAGTACAGCTCGATCTTCAACTACCCGACCCTCAACTGGGCCGACGTGGGCGTGATCGGCTGGCTGGTGGATGGCGCCGCGATCATGAACCAGATCCCCCTGTGCCGCTGCTCCTACGGCCCCTACGCCCGCGCCATGGTGCGCGTGTGCAAGGAGGAGTCCTTCCACCAGCGCCAGGGCTACGAAGCCCTGCTGGTGATGATGAAGGGCACCGACGCGCAGAAGGCGATGGTGCAGGACGCGGTGAACCGCTGGTGGTGGAAGTGCCTCGCCATGTTCGGGCCGCCGGATGCCGACAGCCCCAACAGCGCGCAGGGCATGCGGTGGGGCATCAAGCGCATCAGCAACGACGATCTGCGCCAGAAGTTCATCGACGCCACCGTGCCCCAGGCCCAGGTGCTCGGCGTGACGCTGCCCGACCCGGACCTCAAGTGGAACGAGGAGCGCCAGCACCACGACTACGGCCAGATCGACTGGCAGGAGTTCTGGGACACCGTCGAAGGCAACGGCCCCTGCAACAAGGAACGCCTGTCCACCCGGGTCAAGGCCCACAACGACGGCCAGTGGGTTCGCGACGCGGCCCTGGCCTACGCCCGCAAACAACAAGAACGCGCTAAGAAGGAGGCAGCATGAGCAACGCACAACCGTTTGAAGGTGCTCGCACCGAAGCCCGCCAGGGCGGAGGTAGTTCATCCACCACCCCCGCACTCAAGGAATGGCCCCTCTGGGAAGTTTTCGTCCGCAGCAAGCAGGGCCTCGAGCACAAGCACTGCGGCAGTCTGCACGCCGCTGATGCGTCCCAGGCGCTGCACATGGCGCGCGATGTGTACACCCGTCGTCAGGAAGGCGTGAGCATCTGGGTCGTGCCGTCCGCCGCCATCACTGCCAGCAACCCGGATGACAAGGGCGAGCTGTTCGACCCGGCCGCCGACAAGATCTACCGCCACCCGACCTTCTACGAGATCCCGGAAGAAGTGGGGCACATGTGATGAGCACGATCGCCGACTACATTGTCCATCTGGCCGACAACGCCGTGGTGCTCGGCCAGCGCAACGCCGAGTGGTGCGGCCATGGCCCGATCCTCGAGGAAGACCTGGCCCTCGCCAACGTCAGCCTCGACCTGATCGGCCAGGCCCGGCTGCTCTACCAGCATGCCGCCACGCTGCTGGGCGGTAACGCCACCGAAGACAGCCTGGCCTATTTCCGCGACGCCACCGAGTTTCGCAACTACACGCTGCTGGAGCTGCCGCACCACGGCCCGCTGGTGGGCTACGCCGCGTCCGATCGGGACTACGCCACCACCATCGTGCGCAACTTCCTGTACTCCGCGCTGATGGTGCAGCTGTGGGACGGGCTCACGAAGTCGTCCGACAGCGAGCTCGCCGCCATCGCCGCCAAGTCGCTCAAGGAAGCCAGCTACCACCTGCACCACGCCCGCGACTGGCTGGTGCGACTGGGCGACGGCACCGACGAATCCCACGCCCGGGTGCAGGCCGCGGTGGATCACCTGATGCCCTACACCGAGGAGTTCTGGACGCCCAGCCCGGCCGAAAGCGCCGCGGTGGCGGCCGGCGTGGGTGTGGATGTGCGCAGCCTGCGCGCCGGCTGGGACGCGCTGGTGAATGACGCCTTCGCCGAAGCCACGGTGACCCGCCCGGCTTTCCGCGGGTATGTGACCGAGGGCAAGGTGGGCGTGCATTCCGAGCACCTGGGCTTCCTGCTCACCGAGATGCAGAGCCTCGCCCGGGCGCACCCCGGCGCGACGTGGTGACGTCATGAGCGCAACGCCGATGCCTGTGCCGATCCCGGACGAGCTCATCGACCGGGTGCTGACCGCCCTCGACAGCCTCACCGACCCGGAGATCCCGGTCGTCACCCTGCGCGAGCTGGGCATCCTGCGCGACGTGCGGATGACGGACGACGGGCTGGAGGTGGTCATCACGCCCACCTACAGCGGCTGCCCGGCGATGGGGCAGATCGAGGACGACGTGCGTGCCACGCTCGCCGGCATCGGCATCGACGCCCGGGTGGTGACGCGCCTGTCGCCGGCCTGGACCACCGACTGGATGAGCGAGGCCGCCAAGGAGAAGCTCCGCGCCTACGGCATCGCGCCTCCCCACCGCCTGCCGGCGCCGGAGGTGGGCGTGGTGCGCTTCATGAAGAAGCCGGCGGCGGAAACCGTGGCCTGCCCCCAGTGCGGCTCCACCAACACCACGCTCACGTCCCAGTTCGGCTCCACCGCCTGCAAGGCGCTGTACCGCTGCCTCGACTGCCGCGAGCCGTTCGACTATTTCAAACCGTATTGAGAGGTGGTGGGTAATGGGTAGTGGGAAATAGGGAGTAGGCACGGTCCCCCACTCCCCACTTCCTGTTCCCTACTACCCACTCCCCCAGGAGCCCCCCATGTCAGCCCCACGTTTCCACGACCTCACCGTCAAGCGCGTCAGCCCCGAAGCGGCTGGCGCGGTGGCGATCACCTTCGCCATCCCTGACGACGCCCGCGAGCGTTTCGCCTTCGAGCCGGGCCAGTTCCTGACCCTGCGCGCCACCATCAACGGCCAGGACGTGCGCCGTAGCTACTCCATCAGCTGCCCGCGTAGCCGCCTCAACAAGGCCGGCGAACTGGAAGTCGGCATCCGTCCCGTCGATGGCGGCGTGTTCTCCAACTGGGCGGCCCAGTCGGTCAAGGCCGGCGACACCATCCAGGTGATGCCGCCGGACGGCCGTTTCACCGTCAAGAAGCAGCGCGCCATCCACCGGGTGGGCTTTGCCGCCGGTTCGGGCATCACGCCGATCCTGTCCATCGCCGCCACGACGCTGGAAGAGCAGCCCGAATCCAAGTTCACGCTGGTTTACGGCAACCGCCGAATGTCGTCGGTGATGTTCAACGAAGCCCTGCAGGATCTGAAGGATCGCTACCGCGACCGCCTCACGCTCATCCACATCCTGTCCCGCCAGGCGCAGGAAGTGGACCTGCTCCAGGGCCGCATCGACGCCGACAAGGTGAAGGCCGTGGTGGCCTCGCTGCTGCCGGCGGCGAGCATGGATGAAGTCTTCATCTGCGGCCCCGAGGCGATGATCGACGCCACCCAGCAGGCCTTGCTGGAGGTGGGCGTGCGCCCGGATCGCATCTACACCGAGCGCTTCACCGCCAACACCCCGCTGCCCGCCGGCAAGGTGCCCACCGGCACCCGCGACCCAGCGAGCGAGGCGGCCAAGTCGGTGGCGCTGACCGTCATCCTCGACGGCAAGGAACACGAGATGGCGATGGCGCCCCACGAGCACGTGCTAGACGTGGCCCTCAACGCCGGGCTCGATCTACCCTTCTCGTGCAAGGCCGGCGTGTGCTGCACCTGCCGCGCCAAGGTGATGGAGGGCAGCGTGGAGATGGACAAGAACTTCACGCTGGAGGCCGCCGAGATGGACCAGGGCTTCGTGCTCAGCTGCCAGGCGCGGCCGACCAGTGGGCGTCTGCTGGTGAGTTTCGACGAGCGCTGAGACGCGCTGCAGATCAAGAAACGGCCCGGGTCCCACCGGGCCGTTTCAGTTTCGTCGCCACGTTCCGCTGCGCGCAGCACGCCTTCCTGCCGGTCAAGCGCGACGACTGGAAGCCGCTGGATCACCATGGCGACGGTGATGGGGGCTTTCGGGTGCCTGAAAGGCGCGGCGGCGGGCTGGGTCGGGTGCTGTGCGGTTGGGGGGCTGGTGATCGGCCTTTGCCGACATTCACGTTCAGCAGGAGGAGTGGCTGCTATGAGAAAGTTAGCTGTCGCCCAGTGAAGAAAGCGGGCGCTAAGTGTTGAGTTCAGCCGAAGGCTGCCCCAGGTTAGGCGTCTGTGAGCGCGCGTTGCGCGAGAATTTTTTTGCGCGCCGAGGCATTCTCTTGGGGGCCTGAAACCCACGACTCGAAGTGACCGTTGGCTGGCGAAGGGTGAGCGGCATAAACCCAAAGGGCTCCGCCTGCACGAAATGCGGCCTCGTTGACTGAAGTGAAGTTCGGGTACAGGCGGGAAAAGATGGCCCGAGTCTTTTTGATGTACGCATCGGCTGTGCCGAGCAGTACCACATGCCGTACCGTGGGCGGAAGGGCTTTTAAGTGAGTGGTTGCGCAACGCTCGATGATTGCCAGGGTGTCGGGCTTGGTAAAGGCGGATGGAATAACATCTCCACTCGTCTTGCACTCGCCGTCCTTCATTTTGCAGAAACTGCACCTTACCAGTGATGCAATCCCAAAGTCACGCTCATGAGCCTGCATGAGATGGTCGATTGATCGTAAGCGTCGTCCCTGTCCCGTCTTGATCCCATTTCTTTGAGCAGCGAAGGTGTCCACCATTTTTGAGGGTGGACACCATGGAAATTGAGAAGGCAGC
>ERZ650311.455-NODE-455-length-26148-cov-16.233166_pt1 | contig 26148 bp, 28 predicted proteins | sample MGYA00376247_ERZ650311 | MGnify/ENA primary metagenome ERZ650311 (study PRJEB26733, sample SAMN07839324) | wastewater metagenome | biome: small river; feature: stream; material: water | place: USA: North Carolina | collected 2016-07-28 ...
AGCATTGCTCCGCGCCGCTGGAGCCGGCCGGGTGTGCAAACCCGGCCGTGGAACGAGTCCCGGCCAATCCATGCAAAACGAAGGCACCACCCACAATCGCCAGCTGCAAGTGGGTGAGCACGGGCGAACAAGTTAGCCCCTGCAAGCTCCCCGCTCCACCAGGGCATCTCGTCGGGTTACGCCCTGACGGGCTAACCCGACCTACGCCACTATAGCGAGTGCTGCCAGCCGGCGCCCTCACCCCTCCATCAACACCTTCCGCAACCCCTCCGGCACGTCGGTGAGGACCAGGGTGTTGTTGGCCGGGTCGTACTGGACGGTGCCGGAGCGCAGGCCGGCGCGTTCGAATTCCAGCTTCCAGTCCTGGGCCGCGGCCTTGAAGCGGATCAGCGGGCGCAGGGCGCGCTTGTCGGGGACGAAGCCGGTGGCGAGGTCGACCGCCTCGTCCTGGAGGCGTTCGACGAGCTTCTGGGGGGCGTCGGGGAAGACCTGCTCGGCCACGCTGGCGAGATCCAGCGGGGCGCCGCTCTCGTGCATCTCTTCGAGCACCAGGTGAGCGCGCTCCAGCAGTTCGTCGCGGGCCGGGGCTTCGAGCTGCTGGGTGTCGGCGAAGTGGGTGAGCGTCTCGACGAGCTTCTTGGTCTCCTTGAGGGCGATCACCACGTCGGTGCAGCCGAGAAAGCGCTTGAACCAGCCGGCCACGTCACCGCGGCCCTTGAGGAAGGCGATGTAGCGCTCTGCGCCGGCCTGCCAGGCGGTGAGGTCAATGCGCCCGGCCACCTGCAGGCCCGAGAAATCCAGGTGCGGGTTGTCGTGGATGGCGAGGCCGTCGTCGATCACCGAGCCGACGGTTTCCTGCAAGAGCGCGAAGTACAGGCAGTCCGCCCCGAAGATGGTGGCGCGGGCGATGACCAGGAAGCCGGCCTCCTCCACCCCGTCCTCATCCACTCGCTGCTGCAGGTGGGCCAGCGCCTCGGCGCTGAAGGCGGGGAAATCCAGGCTGCCGTCACGGGTGTAGCGGCGCACCAGGTTGATCATCGGGAAGTTGTGCTCGTCCCGCTCGAAGCAGCCGTAGCCCTTGCCCGGGCGCTCGGCGAAGTGGCGGCACAGGCGCTCCATCAGGCCCACCGCCGGCGCGTCGATGACGTTGGGCGCCGGCCGGGGCTGGACGCGGGACGGCCCTTCGCCGAGGCGGGCGAGGCGGTGGATGACGAGGGCGGAGATGGCGTGGGTCTGTTCCATGGCGGACGGGTGCTGCGGGTGATGATTTACGGGTGAGAAGCGGCGCGGGCGCGGTGGCCGCGGCCGCTCAGAAACGCATCTTCTTGCGGTTGCCGGGCAGCTGGCGGAGCTGCTCGCGGCGCAGTTCGGCGGCGGTGGGCTTCTTTGCCGGCGCAGCCGGCTGGGCGGCGGCGAGCTCCGGCGGGATGTTGGCGCCCACGCCCCGCGGGCAGAAGCCGGTGGTGGCGCAGGTGCAATTGACGCAGGGTTTGCGGGAGGGCTTCATGAGTGCTTAACCAAACAGGACGAGCCCCCAGACTACCACCGCATTCACCAGCGCCACGAAAACCGCGGCGCTGCCGATGTCCTTGGCGCGCTTGGCAAGGTGGTGCTGCTCGAAGGAGATGCGGTCCACCGCCGCCTCGACGGCGGAATTGACCAGCTCGACCAGGATCACCAGCAGCACGCTGGCGATCATCAGCGCCTTGCCGATGCCGCTGGCGGGCAGCCACAGGGCCAGCGGCACCAGCACCGCGGCCAGCCACACCTCCTGGCGGAAGGCGTCTTCGTTGCGATAGGCGGCGGCGAGGCCGGCCATCGAGTAGTGAAAGGCGTTCCACACCCGGGTGATGCCGGTCTTGCCTTTGAAGGGGCTCTCGTTCATGGCGATGGCAAAAATCGGCAAGCCTGCGGGGCTCAGGTGACAGGGATGTGATCGGCCAGGTAGCGCTGCACCTGGGCGGCAAACGCCTCGGGCACCTCGAAGGGCGCCAGATGCCCGGCATCCAGCGCCACAAAGCGCCGCTCGGGGATCATGTCGGCCATGCGGCGCACCACCTGCGGCTGGGAAACCTGATCGTGCAGCCCGGCCACCACCAGCGCCGGCACGTCGATGGACGCGAGCGACGCCCGCTGGTCGAAGCGCACCAGCGCCCGCATGGCGGCGCGGTAGCTGTCGGGCGGGATGTCGGCCATCACGTCGACGGCGGCATGCAGCACTTCGGGGTCGGCATCCGGCCCGACCATCGTCGGGATCAGGTCCACCGCGATGTCGCGCATGGTCGCGCCTTCGTCGAGCGGGCCGGTGCGCTTGGCCAGGAAGGCCTGCTGCAGCGGCCCCGCCGGCGCGCCGAAGGCCGGCGTGCAGCACGCCAGCACCAACCCGGACACGCGCTCCGGAAAGCGCGCAACCGTCTGCAGGGCGATCATCCCGCCCATGCTGTGGCCGACGAGCACCGCGCGATCGAGCCCCGCGGCGTCGAGCAGGTCGACCACCGCCGCCGCGTAGCCGTCGAAATCGACCGGGTCGATGGGCGCGCTGGCGCCGTAGCCCGGCATGTCCCACGCGAGGCCGCGCCAGCCCGGCGGGGTGATCGCCGGCAGGATCGACGCCGCGCCCTTCGCGCCGCCGCTCACCCCGTGGAGGAAGAGCAGCCCACGCGGGCCGGCGCCGGTCTCGATCCAGCGCGGGGCGGTCATCAGGCGAGGCGCTGGTAGGCGCCGCCCTGGAAGAGCAGCGGCTTCTTGTCGGCGTTGCGCTCGAAGCGGATCACCTCGTCGATGAAGACGATGTGGTCGCCGCCCGGATGCCGCGCGTGGGGCCGGCACACGAACTGGGCGCAGCAACCGGCGAGCAGCGGCACGCCGCCCTCGCCATCGGTGAACTCGACGCCGGCGAAGCGGTCTTCCACCCGGCTGGCGAAGCGGTTGGAGAGCTCCTGCTGGTCTTCGGCGAGCACGTTGATCGCGTACACTGGCGCGTTTTCAAGGGCCGGCACCAGCTGAAGGTGGCTGGACAGGCTCCACACCACGAGCTGCGGCACCAGCGACACCGAGTTGAAGGAGCTGACCGTGAGGCCCACCGGCCGGCCGGCGCCGTCGCGGGTGGTGACCACAGTCACGCCGGTAGGAAACATGCCCAGCGTGTCGCGGAAGGCGCGCACCGCCGGGTCGTTCTTGGGAGCATTCATGATGAAATCGGACTGGCCGGGCAAGTTTGCAGCCCGGCAACCTGTTTGGGGAGGCGCGATTATCACGCGCCGCCCGGCGAGCGTCGAGGGGATGCTGCGGTGAACAAATCCTGGCCCGCGGGCATCGCGCCCTTTCCCGGCACGCCCTTCGCCCGCCGCCTGATCGACTGGCAGCGCACCCACGGCCGCCACGACCTGCCCTGGCAGACCCGCGACGCCTACCGGGTGTGGCTGTCCGAGATCATGCTCCAGCAGACCCAGGTGGAGACGGTGATCCCGTATTACGCGCGCTTCCTGGAACGCTTCCCGACCCTCGAAAGCCTCGCCGCCGCGCCGGTGGAGGACGTGCTGGCCCGCTGGAGCGGCCTGGGCTACTACGCCCGCGCCCGCAACCTGCACAAGTGCGCCCAGGCGGTGATGGCGCGCCACGGCGGCGCCTTTCCGGCCGACCCGGCGCTGCTGGCCGAGCTGCCCGGCATCGGCCGCAGCACCGCCGCGGCGATCAGCGCCTTCAGCTACGGCACCCGCGCGGCGATCCTCGACGGCAACGTGAAGCGCGTGTTCGCCCGCGCCTTTGGCATCGACGGCTTTCCCGGCGCCAAGGCGGTGGAAAACGCCATGTGGGATCTGGCCGAGGCCCTGCTGCCCGAGCGCGACGTGGACATCTACACCCAGGCCCAGATGGACCTGGGCGCCACCCTCTGCACCCGCGGCAAGCCCCGCTGCGGGCAGTGCCCCCTCGCCGACGGGTGCGTGGCGCTGCGTGACGGCCGCGTGGCCGAGCTGCCCACGCCCCGCCCCAAAAAGGCCGTGCCCGAGCGCAACGGCCGCTTTGCGGTGATCGTCGCTGGCGGCGCGGTGCTGCTGGAGCGCCGCCCCCCGGCTGGCATCTGGGGCGGCCTGCAGAGCCTGCCGGAGCTGCCCGAGGACGCCGACACGGCCGAATGGGTCGCCCGGCGCTTCGGCCTGACGGTGACGCGGGTCGCACCGCTACCGGGGCTGCGCCACGTGTTCACCCACTTCGTGCTGCATCTGGCGCCGGAGCGGGTGGAGGTGACAGCCGGCGACGGCGTGAGGGACGCGGACGGGCTCGACTGGTGGCCCCTCGACGCGCTGGCCGAAGCGGCCCTGCCGACGCCGGTGAGGAAGGTGCTCGACGCACTGCCCCGCTGACGTGACGACGCCCCGTTGCCGGGGCGTCTTCGTTTCAGGCCGAGGCACTCAGTAGCGGGCGTCGGCGGGCTTCGGGTCCTTCGGCCAGTCCTTCACCTTGTCCGGGAAATCCGGTCGCGGCTGATGGGTGAAGTACTCGGCCACGTCCACCGCCTCCTGGTCCGACAGGCCGCCCTGCCCCAGCGGAAACTTGTCGTGGAAGCCGACGGGCATGTTGCGCTTCACGAAGGCCGCGGCGGTGTAGGTGCGGGCCATGCCGGCGCCGATGTTGAAGGATTCGTCGCCCCACAGCGGCGGATAGACCATCTTGCCGGCGGCGTTCTTCAAGCCTTCGCCGTTCTCGCCGTGGCAGACCGCGCACTGCTCGCCGTAGATGCGCTTGCCGTTCTCAGGGTTGGGCACGATCTTGCGATCCACCTTGCCCACGCCGCGCCCGGCCACCTTGTCTTCGGGGCGGGTCTCGCGCTTCATCCAGTCGAAGTAGGCCACCATCGCCTTCATGTCGTCGCCGTCCTTTGCCAGCGGCGTGCCGTTCATCGAGCGACGGAAGCAGCCGTTGATGCGGTCTTCCAGGGTAATCATCTTGCCGGCCCGCGGCGCATAGCTGGGGAAGAAGGCCGAGACGCCCACGTAGGGCGAGCCGTCGGCCACCGTGCCTGCGTTGAGGTGGCAGCTGGTGCAGTTGAGCTGGTCGCCCACGTGGTCGGGCAGCAGGGCCTTGGTTTCGAGGTTGAGGCGCATGCCGCGCACCAGCTGGGTAGCGTTGGGCGCCTTCAGCATGTCGGCCAGACGCGGCGTGACGAAGGCACTGGAATCGGTGGTCTTCGGATCGAGCTCGGCGCGCATCCGCGCCACGGTGGCGACGTCCACCGGCCCGGCGCCGTTGCCCCAACCAGCCCGCACGAAGCTGAGGATCTCGGCCAGCTCCGCGTCGCCCAGCCGCGCGAAGGCGGGCATCGTATAGACCCGCGGATGGGCCGCGGTGCGCGCCGTGGCGCCGCCGGTGAGGAGGATGTGGACCAGCGTCGAGGCGTCCTTCGAGGCGACCGTCGGGTTGCCCGCCAGCGGCGGGAAGACCTTGGGCACCCCGCCCCCGTCGGCCCGGTGGCAGTCGCCGCAGAACTGGAGATAGCCCAGCCCGCCGCGGGTGGTGTACAGATTGGCCGGCACCTGGGCGACCACCGCCGGCTTCGGGGCGGCGGCCGGCTGGGGCTTGTCGTGGGGGCCGGGCGGCAGGGCCTTCAGGTAGGTGGCCACCGCGCGCAGGTCATCGTCGCTGAAGTGCTGGGTGCTGTGGCTGATGACGTCGGTCATGTTGCCGGACGCAGTGGCGAAGCGGTTCTGGCCAGTCTTGAGAAAGAGCGCGGTGTCCTCCACCGTCCATAGGTTGCGCAGGCTGAGGGCGCGCCAGGATTCCACCGTCTCGCCGGCGAGGAAGTATTCGCCCTTCGGCCCGGCGTCGCTCATGGCCTTCTCCTGGAAGAGCAGGCCGCGCGGCGTGTGGCAGGCGCCGCAATGGCCGAGCCCCTGCACCAGATAGGCGCCGCGGTTCCACACCGCGTCCTGCTGGGGTTCGGGCTTGAACGGGGCGTCGTCGAGGAACAGCCAGTTCCAGATGGCAAGACCCCAGCGCATGTTGAACGGCCAGCGCATCTCGGTGGGGCGGTTGGCCTGGCGCACCGGCTGCTGGCCTTCCATCAGGTAGGCGTAGAGCGCCTGCATGTCGTCGGCGCTCATCTTGGCGTACGACGGGTAAGGCATCGCCGGGTAGAGGTTGTGCCCATCTGCCGCGACGCCCTTGCGCATCGCCCGCTCGAACTGGGCGAAGGTGTAGCGGCCGATGCCGGTCTCGGCGTCGGGGGTGATGTTGGTGGCGTAGAGCTTGCCGAAAGGCGTTTCCAGCGCGCGGCCGCCAGCCATCGGCGTACCCTGGGGCGCGGTGTGGCAGGCGACGCAGTCGCCCAGCTGGGCCAGATAGCGCCCGCGCTCGACAAGAGCGCTATCTGCAGCGGCGGTGGCAGAACCGAATGCAGCGGCGGCCAGTAGGCCCAGCACGCCGCGCACAAGTCCGATTTTCATGATGTGCTCCCTGTGACTCATTCCTGCCCGAGTCTAGAGAGCTGCGCCCGGCCCGACCATTCGGACATCGGGCTAGGGACATAGCCGAAACCGGTTATGCCTCAGTCGAGCCCGGCGGGGTCGGCGCGCAGGATCAGCCTCGCCAGATCGGCGGCGCTGCCGGTTTCGGTCTTCTCCATCACGTGCTGGCGATGCACATGCACGGTGTTGTCGCTGATGTTGAGGAGGCGAGCCACATCCTTGTTGGACATGCCCAGCGCCAGCAGGCGGGCCACCTCGCGCTCCCGGGCGGTGAGGCGGTCGAGGCTTGCGCGGGCCGACTGATGGCGCCGGGTGGCCGCGTAGCGTTCGAGGCTGATCTGCACCGCGCGCTCGACGGTGTCGAGGAAGAGCTGGTCCTTGAATGGCTTCTGCAAAAAATCGACCGCCCCGGCCTTCATGGCCTGCACCGCCAGCTCCACGTCGCCGTGGCCGGTCATGAAGACGATGGGGAACGGCGAACCGGCCGCCTGCAGGCGCCGCTGCAGCTCCAGCCCGCTGACCCGCGGCATTCGGATGTCCAGCACCAGGCACGCGCCGCCGGGCGGGAACGGCGGCTGCGCGGCCAGAAAGGCCTCGGCCGATTCGTGGCCAACCGCCGTCCAGCCCATGGATTCGAGCAGGAAGAGCAGCGAGCGGCGGAAGGGCGCCTCGTCGTCCACCACGTGGATCACCGGCTGGGCGGCGTCGATCTGGGTCATGGAGTTTCTCCCTCGGCCGCCGGTGCGGCCAGCGGCAACGTGAATGCGAAGACCATCCCCGGCCCGGGCTCGGCGGGCTGCGCCTGCAGGGCGCCGCCGTGGGCCTCGATGATCGTCTTGCAGATCGACAGGCCGAGGCCCAGGCCGTCGGGCTTGGTGGTGAAGAAGGGTTCGAACAGGCGCGCGCACTGGGCGGCGTCGAGGCCGATGCCGTGGTCGCGCACCGTCACCGCACAGCGGTCGCCGTCGCGCCGCAGGCTCACCTCGACAGGCGCCTGCGAGCCCGCGGCAAGCTGGGCGTCCCAGGCGTTCTTGAAGAGGTTGAGGAGCACCTGCTGGGTCTGCAGCGGGTCCACGTCCACCCGGCGGGCGGCGGGGTCGAGGGCGTCGTCGATTACCACGTCCGGCGCGCCGGCCAGCATGCCGCGCATCAGCGCCGCGGCATCGCCCACCAGCACGCGGATGTCGCACACCTCGCGCACCCGGCTGCGCTTGCGCGCAAAGGCGCGGATGCCGCCGAGGATGGCCGCGGCGCGTTCGGATTCGCCGGCGATCTCCGCGGCCGCCTGGCGCAGCGCCTCGGGCGACAGCTGGCCCCGGTCCTGCCGCCGCAGCAGGCTGCGGGCGTAGTTGCCGATGGCAGCCAGGGGCTGGTTGAGTTCGTGGGCGAGGGTGCCCGACAGCTCGCCGAGGATCGACAGCCGCGACAGGTGATCCATCTGCTGCTGACCGGCGCTGACCCGCGCCTCCAGGCGCTGCCGCTCGTCCAGCGCGGCGGTGAGCTCCCGCGTGCGTCGCTGCACCAGGTGCTCCACCCGCAAGGTGTAGACGCCCCCCGCCACCACCAGCAGCGCCAGGCCCGCCAGCCACGGCCAGTAGCTGCGGAACAGCGCCGCCCAGCGCGGCTCGCGCAGGAAGGCGTAGGGCCCGATCTGCAGCTCGCGCAGCAGCGCATGAACGGGGTGGTAATCGGCCGGCACGCTCCAGGATTCGCCATCGGCACCGGCCTCCAGCGACAGCAACGCAAACAGCACGTCCCGCGACAGGGCGGCGGAGGTGCCGCTGGCGGCAGCAAAGGCCCAGCCCGGATACAGCCGCGACGACACGTGGCACGGCGCGGCGCTGTCGCGGGGGGCCAGCACGCGCAGTTCGCCCGCCGGTACGAGGCCATCGCGCTCCAGCCGCTCCAGCAGGCAGGCGCGCAGCACGCCGGCGTCGGCACGGCCGCTGCGCACGGCATCCACCACCCGCATCATCGGAAAATCGGTAAACAGCGGAGTGAGCTCGCCCTGCTCCGGGTCGACGCCCGCCTCGCGCAGTTCGGCCCACATCACCTGATAGCCGCCAAAGGCCGCCGGCGACACCGCCGCCAGGTTGCGCCCGCGCAGATCGGCCAGCGCCTGCAGGTCGCCCCGCCCGCTGCGCACCACCACCGCCGAGCCCACCACGTGGGCGGGCTCACGATAGGCGTCGGCCACCTGGGTGGCGATACGGGTGATGCCGCTGCTGGCTTCCAGCGTCACGTAGTGGCCGGGGTTGGTCACCACGAAATCCAGCTCGCCATCGCGCAGCGCCGTGGCCATGCCTTCGAGGTTGAACGGGCGCAGCACGATGCGCCGGCCGGGCAGCTTGTCCTGCAGCCCGTGGGCGAGGGTCGACCAGCGAACTTCGGACTCCTCCAGCCCCTGCCAGGCCAGGATGCCGATACGCACCTCGCCGCCCGCCCGGGCCGGCGCGGCCGCCGGCGGCAGGAAGGCGAGGACGAGGCCGGCGAGAAACACCCTGAATCCGCGATGCATGCCCCGGATTCTAACTGCCGGCGGCGTCAGTCGGGCCGGCGCGCGGGGGCCTTGCTTTCGAGAAAGCTGCGCAGCGTCCAGATCAACTGCGGGGACAACACCGTTTTCCAGGCTGGCATGTGGCTCACCCCGACGCGGACCTTGCCGTTCTGCACGGAATCCAGAAAGTAGGCGTCGTTGTCGGCCAGGCAGTGGGCGCGCACCGCCGGGTCGGCGATGGGCCGGCAGGCCTTGTCGAGGCGGGTGAGATCGGGGCCCGGCATGTTCCGGCTCACCGCATCAACGCCGTGGCACCGGGCGCAGGTCTGGTTGAAGAGGGTCCGGCCGATCTCCGCCGCCCGGGCATTGCCCCGGTAGGGGTTGCCCTCGCCGGCCGGTGGCGGCGGCAGGCCGGTGGTGTCCACGTCGAAGGTCGCGACGGCGGGCTCGGCCACCTCGAAGGCCAGGGCGGGCTGGACGAGCAGCGCCAGCGCCCCCGCAACGACAAGTCGGAAGAAGGGATTCATGGCGTCACCAGTCGGTCGGACAGCCGACGCAGCCGTCGAAGGTCGAGTCGGGAAAGATCGTGTAGCGCAGCAGCGCGCCTTCCAGATTGGCGCCGCGCAGGTCGGTGGCGTTGAACTTGGTCTCCTGGAGGTTGGCGTTGGTGAGCCGGGCCTTGTTGAACCACGTGAAGGCGGCGCGGGCCGCTTCCATGTTGGCCGCGGTGAGATCGGCGCCGGTGAAGTCGGCGCGCATGATGCGGGCAAACTCCAGGTCGGCCCCGACGAGGCGGGCGTTGCGGAAGGAGGCGCCCGGCGCGTTGGCCTTGGACAGGCGTGCGCCGCTGAGATCGGCGCCGTCGAAGATCGCCCCGGCCAGATTGGCGGCGCGCAGGTCGGCCCGGGCGAGGTTGGCGCCGGTGAAGTCGGCGCCGGCGAGGTCGAGGGCCGACAGATCCTTGTGGCGCAGATCGGCGCCCCGGCAGCGGGCGTGGGGCCACATGCCGCAGGTGCCATGCACTTCGGGTTCGGCGGGATTCGCCCGCGCACCGGCCTCGGGGCCGGCAAGGAGCAGCCCGACGGCCATCGCCGCCAGCGCCGCACGCGGAAAGACGGACAGCATGAGGTGCCCTTTCTCGTTGGATGGAAAGACGACGGCCGGCGATGCGCACCGGGCGCACGCTGCCGTCGATGCCAGGCTGAAAGGGGGTGCCCGCGGGAGACGACACGGACACCCCCGCCGGACTCAGCGGCCGGACTTCGGCAGCTTGAAGACCCAGTACGAACCGCCCTGGGTGACCTGCTTGGTCAGGTCGGCCATGTCGCCGCCCCACAGGGGCACGGCGCCGCCGTAGCCGGAGGACAGGCCGATGTACTGCTCGCCGTCCTGTTCCCAGGTGATGGGCACGGAGACGATCCCGGAGCCGGTCTGGAATTTCCACAGCTCCTTGCCGGTCCTGGCGTCAAAGGCCTTGATGAAGCCATCCGAGGTGCCCGTAAAGAGCAGCCCGCCGGCGGTGGTCAGCGTGCCGGCCCACAGGGGGAACTTCTCCTTGTGTTCCCAGGCGATCTTGCCGCTCTTCGGGTCGATCGCGCGCAGGGTGCCCACGTGGTCGTCGAACAGGCGCTTGATGCGGAAGCCCTGGCCCAGGTAGGCAGAGCCGGCCTTGTAGGTCAGGTGCTCGGTCCAGTAGTCCATCGCCCAGTGGTTGGCGGGGATGTAGAACAGGCCGGTGTCCGGACTGTACGACATGGGCATCCAGTTGGTGCCACCCAGGAACGGCGGCGACACGAAGACGCTGTCACCCTTCTCGCTGCCGGCCTTCGGCTCGGGCGGACGGTTGCCGGTCTCGATGGGCTTGCCGGTGCTCAGGTCCCAGCCCTTGGCCCAGGTGATGCCCTCCACGAACGGCCAGGCGCCGATGAGCGAGGTGGGCTTGTTCGGGTAGCCGGCGCCGTTGGTGAGCTTTTCCCGGTCGGTCACGAAGAAGAAGCCATTGCGGTCGGCGTGGGCGGAGGCCTTCACGAGCTTGCCGGTCTTCGGATCCTTGTACTCGAAGAGCACCACCGAGTTGTTGCCGGAGAAGTCCCAGGCGTCGTTGGGGGTGTGCTGGAAGAAGCCCTTCAGCTCGCCGGTGCTGGCATCCACGTAGGCCTGACCGGAGGTGAACAGGCTGGGCCAGTTGCGCGGATCGTCGCCTTCCTGGGTGCGCTTCCAGGTGTTCCACGGCGCCGGGTTGCCGGTGCCGATCACGACCATGTTCTTCTCGAGGTCGAAGCTGGCGGTCTGCCACGGGGCGCCGCCGCCGTGATGCCAGGCCTCGGTGGGCTTGCCGTCCTTGTCCTTCGGCCAGGTGGGGGCGCTGGCGTCGCCGGTGGGGGTGCTCTCCTTGCCGTTCAGGCGGCCCATGTGGCCTTCGACCATCGGGCGGGCCCAGACTTCCTCGCCGGTCTCCGGGTCGCGGGCGAACAGCCAGCCCACCACGCCGAACTCGTCGCCCGACGAGCCATGCACCAGCAGCACCTTGCCGCTGTGCTGGTCCTGGATCACGAAGGGCGCGCCGGTCATGGTGTAGCCGACCTTGTGGTCGCCCCACTTCTTCTTCCAGACGACCTTGCCCGTGTCCTTGTTGAGGGCCACGATGCCGGCGTCCAGGGTGCCGAAGTAGATCTTGTCGCCGTAGATGGCGGCGCCGCGGTTGACCACGTCGCAGCACGGGCGGATGTCTTCCGGCAGGCGGGCCTCGTATTCCCACAGGCGCTTGCCGGTCTTGGCCTCGACGGCGTAGATCCGCGAGTAGGACGAGGTGACGTAGATCACGCCATCATGGACCAGCGCCTGGGCCTCCTGGCCGCGCTGCTTTTCGCCGCCGAACGAGAAGCTCCACACCGGCACCAGGCCGGCCACGTTCTTCGTGTTGACCGTCTTGAGCGGGCTATGCCGCTGGGCCTTCAGGCCAAGGCCGTAGGTGAGCACGTCGCCAGGGGTCTTGTCGTCGTTGCGGATGTCGTCCCAGGTGACGGCCTTGCCGGCGGCCTGGGCGCCACCTGCACACAGCGTGGCCAGCGCAAGCGCCAGCACGGCCGGCTTGAACCGACGGGCTTGATTGATTCCTTTCATGGGGACTCCTTGTCTCCGGATTGTTGTGATGTCCTGCGCGTGGCCATCGACCTCCCGTGATGCCAACGCCCTGCGCTAAATCCAGTATCCAAGGCGCGCTTTACCCCTGTCGCGGGAGATGCTCCCCGCAACGTCGGGAAACTTTCCCGGCCTGAAAACCGCCTCAGGCTGGCACGGGCGTTGCAAACTGTTCCGTTCGAGGACAGCAGAACCAAAGGAGCACGCGATGAAATGGCTTGGTGAGAATCGGAGCGCGCAAGGGGCGCAGGAGACCACACACGCCCTCACCGAAGCCCCGACGGGCCCGATGGCCCACGAGGCGGCGACGGCCGACCGGCATGCCGCCGCCGGGTGCGGACAGCACCGCCCGTGGAGACGTCCCGCCCTGCCGCAGACAGACCGCTCCAATGTGACGCAGCCGGCAGATACAGCGGAGCGCGGCACCGGCAGCGCTGCAGAGACGGGCCGCCAATGATCCGGATCATGCTCGTGGAAGACCACGCCGTAGTGCGCACCGGCTACCGCCGACTGATCGACGCAGAAACGGATCTGGTGGTGGTGGGCGAGGCGGCCACCGCCGATGATGCTTATGGGCGGTTGTGCGAAAGCGGCGGCGTCGACGTGGCAATGGTGGATCTGAGCCTGCGCGAGAGCAGCGGCATCGATGCCATCCGGCGCATGCTGGCGCGGGAACCGCAGCTGCGGGTGCTGGTGGTCAGCATGCACGACAACCCCAGCTTCGTCGTTCAGGCGATGCGCGCAGGCGCCCTTGGCTACCTCACCAAGAACAGCGAACCGGGCGAAGTCCTGACGGCGATCCGCGACGTTGCCGTGGGGCGCCGGGTGCTATCGGCCGAGGTGGCGCAGGGCGTGGCGAGCGCGGCCCTGGCCGAGGAAGCGCCCCTTTCACGGCTCACCCCGCGGGAGTTCGAGGTGCTGCGCATGGCGGTGAACGGTGAATCGGTGGATGCCATCGCCCAGCGCCTGCATCTGAGCCAGAAGACGGTGCACAACCACATGTCGTCGGTGCGTCAGAAACTCGGCGTCGACAACGACTTCCATCTCCTGCGGCTCGCCGTGCGACATGGGCTGACCGACCTGCCCGCAGGTGCCCCCCTGCGCATGGCGCCCACCTGACGACGGCCCCCGCGTCGCGCCCCGCCCCCATCAGCCAGTCTCTGCGCCGGAACGAGCTCAGCCCACCAGCTTGTGCTGCTTGAGGTAGGTGTGGAGGATCTCGAGCCGCGAGATCGTGTCGTCCAGTTCGAGCAGGCGCACGCGGGCTTCGGGCGGGATGGGCAGCACCTCTGCCAGGCGGTAGCCGACCCAGGTGGCGTCGTCGAAGCGGTGGGGCGGCGGGAAGACGGTCTCGCCGGCGTCGCTGACGATGGCCTGGAGCAACGGCAGCATGTCGGCCAGCGCAGCCGGCACCGGCTGGGGCGCGGGTTCGGGCAGCCATTCGACGCGGGCGGTCTGCAGCTTGTCGTGCTGGATGGTGCGCTCGACGATGCGGAAGCGCGGGCCCCCGCGGGTGGTGATGAAGAGCAGCCCCGGCTGGGACATGTCCCAATCGACGATGCTCGCCATGCAGCCGATGTTGTGGGGCACCGCGGCATCGCCCACCTCGGCGCCTTCGCGGATCAGGCACACGCCGAAGGGCGCGTTGGCCTTCATGCAGCGGGCCGCCATGTCGAGATAGCGCGCCTCGAACAGCTTGAGCTGCAGCAGGCCATCAGGAAACAGCACCACGCCCAAGGGAAAGAGCGGGATCTCGGCGGGCAGAGCTTGGGCGGTCATGGCGGGATGGGGAGTGGGTGGTGGGAAGTAGGTAATGGGTAATGGGTAATGGGTAATGGGTAATGGGAAGTGGGGAGTGGGGAGTGGGTGATGGCTGAATCGGCGGAGCCGCTGCGGGCACGTCAGTGACAGATCAGAAAACGGGAAAGGGGTTCAGCAGCTTCCGCCCATTTCCCACTACCCAATCCCCACTACCCAAAAAATCAATGCCGATGCACCACGCCGATGCCCTCATGGGCCACGCCGTGGGCGTCGGCGGCGTGGTGGCCGTGGCGAAGGCGGTCGTGCACACCGATGTCGTGGGGCACCCATTGCTTCACCAGCGATCCGACGATCATCCCGACCGCGCTGGCGATCAGCCCGGCCAGCTGGGCCGGCACAAAGGGGTCGTCGCCGCCGGCCAGATGCACGCCGAGCCACACCGCAACGCCGCAGAAGATCGAGGCCAGCGCGCCCTGGTTGGTGGCGCGCCGCCAGTACAGCCCGCACAGCAGCGGAATGAAGGCCGACACCAGGGTGATCTGGTAGGCGTTCTCGACCATCTTGAAGATCGTCGCCTTGGAGAACATCGCGTACAGCGTGACCAGCACGGTGAAGATCAGCGTCACCACACGCATCCAGAACAGCAGCTTTTTGTCGGTGAGGTGCGGCAGCGCCGGCTTGAGGATGTTCTCGGTGAAGGTGACCGACGGCGCCAGCAGCGTGGCCGAGGCGCAGCTCTTGATGGCCGACAGCAGCGCGCCGAAGAACATCACCTGGGCAAACAGCGGCGCCTTGGAGAGCACCAGCTCCGGCAGGATCATCTGGGAATCGGAATCGATGAGGCGGGCGACCATCTCCGGGTCGATCAGCGTGGCGGAATAGGCCAGGAACATCGGCACGAAGGCGAACAGGAAATACAAGCTGCCACCCAGCACCGAGCCCCACACCGCGATCTTCTCGGACTTGGCCGACTGCACCCGCTGGAAGACGTCCTGCTGGGGGATGGAGCCGAGCATCATGGTGATCGCCGCGGCGATGAAGGCGATCACCTCCTTCGGGTCGGGCGGCGGCAGCATGTTGAACTTGCCGGATTCCATCGCGTGGTTCACCACCACCCCCACCCCGCCCGCCATGCCGCTCACCTCGCCGCCGATCCACAGCATGCCGATCACGATGATGATCATCTGCAGGAAATCCGTGACCGCCACCGCCCACATGCCGCCAAACAGGGTGTAGACGAGGATGGTGCCGGAGCCGATCCACATGCCCATCGTCTTGCTGATCTCGCCGCCCGACACCACGTTGAACACCAGCCCCAGCGCCGAGATCTGCGCGCCCACCCAGCCCAGGTAGGAGATCACGATGGCGACGGTGGTGAGCACCTCGACGCCGCGCCCGTAGCGCTTCTTGTAGAAGTCGCCGATGGTGAGCAGGTTCATGCGGTACAGCGGCGCCGCGAAGAACAGGCCCACCAGGATCAGGCACATCGACGAGCCGAAGGGGTCGGCCACCACGCCGTGCAGCCCCTCGTTGAGGAAGGTGGCCGGCACCCCCAGCACGGTCTCGGAACCGAACCAGGTGGCGAACACCGTGGCGGTGACCATGTAGAAGGGCAGATGGCGGCCGGCCACCGCGAAGTCCTTGGTGTTATGGACCCGCGTGGCGGCGGCGAGGCCGATGGCCACCGAGATCAGCCAGTAGGCGATGACGAACCAGAGAAGCATGCGCAAAAACGGAAAAAACGTTGGCGAATCCGCGGATTATAGGGGCCCGGGGGCGGAAAGAGGGAAACCCGGAACAGCAGCCTGCGCGACGCACCAACTCGGGGCACAGCCACCCGCTTGCCCCCCGTTGACCCCCGTCAAGGTGCACCGGGCAGCGGGCGCCTATAGTCCCGCCGCGTCATTCCTGCCGCCCCACTGCCCATGACTTCAGCGCGCCAAATCGAACTGGTCTGCCCCGCCGGCAGCCTGCCCGCCCTCAAGACCGCCGTGGACCATGGCGCCGACTGTGTTTACCTCGGCTTCAAGGACGCCACCAACGCCCGCAACTTCAGCGGCCTCAACTTCGACGACAAGGCCCTGGGCGAAGGCGTGCGCTACGCCCACGACCGCGGCCGCAAGGTGCTGCTGGCCCTCAATACCTATCCCCAGACCGACAACTGGGAACGCTGGACCGGCGCCGTGGATCGAGCCGCGGCCTTCGGCATGGACGCGGTGATCCTCGCCGACCCGGGTCTGATGGCCTACGCCCGGCGCGTGCATCCGGATCTGCGCCTGCATCTGTCGGTGCAGGGCTCGGCCACCAGCTACGACGCAATCAACTTCTACCACCGCCATTTCGGCATCTCCCGGGCGGTGCTGCCGCGGGTGCTGTCGCTGGCGCAGGTCGAGCAGGTGATCGCCAACACGCCGGTCGAGATCGAGGTCTTCGGCTTTGGCGGACTTTGCGTGATGGTGGAAGGGCGCTGCGCCCTGTCGGCCTACGCCACCGGCGAATCGCCCAACTGCAACGGCGCCTGCTCGCCGGGCAAGCACGTGCGCTGGGAGCAGACCCCCAAGGGCATGGAGACGCGCCTGGGCGGCATCCTCATCGACCGCTTCGCCGACGGCGAACGGGCCGGCTACCCCACCCTGTGCAAGGGCCGCTTCGACGTGAATGGCGAGACCTACTACGCCATCGAGGAGCCCACCAGCCTCAACACCCTCGAGCTGCTGCCCGAACTCGCCCGCATCGGCGTGCGCGCCATCAAGATCGAAGGCCGCCAGCGCAGCCCGGCCTACGTGGCGCAAGTCACCGAGGTGTGGCGCGCCGCCATCGACCGCCTGCTGACCGCGAAGCAGCCCTTCCGCGTCGAGCCCGCCTGGATGAACGCCCTCAACAAGAACTCCGAAGGCCAGAGCCACACCCTCGGCGCCTATTACCGCCCGTGGAAATAAGCCGCCCACGCCCCGCCCGAAAGCCCGATCACCGATGAAACTCGCCCTCGGCCCCCTGCTCTACTACTGGCCCCGCCAGTCCACCCTCGCCTTCTACGCCGACATGGCGGATTCGCCGGTGGATGTCGTCTATCTCGGCGAGACCGTGTGCTCCCGCCGCCACGAGCTGCGCCTGCCCGACTGGATCGAGATCGCCGAGATGCTCGCCGGCGCCGGCAAGGACGTCGTGCTGTCGAGCCAGGTGCTGGTCGAATCCGAATCCGACCTGAAGACCCTGCGCCGGATCGTCGCCAACGGCACGTTCCGCGTCGAGGCCAACGACATGGGTGCGGTGGAGCTCCTCACCAGCGGCGATGCGCCGGTCACCAACTGGATCGCCGGCCCCACGCTCAACATCTTCAACCCGGTCACCCTCGGCATGTTCGCCGACCTGGGCGCGACCCGCTGGGTGGCCCCGCCCGAGATGTCGCGCAAGCAGATCGCCGAGCTGCGCCACGGCCTCGGCCGCGAGATGGAAACCGAGATCTTCGCCCACGGCCGCCTGCCGCTGGCCTACTCGGCGCGCTGCTTCACCGCCCGCCATTTCAACCTGCAGAAAGACACCTGCGAGTTCCGCTGCCTGCAGTTCGCCGACGGCATCCCCCTCAAGACCCGCGAGGGCGAGCCTTTCCTCACCCTCAACGGCATCCAGACCCAGTCGGCCCACGTGCACACCCTGCTGGCCGACCTCCCCGCGGTGGTCGCCGACGGCATCGACATCCTGCGCATCAGCCCCCAGGGCGAGCACACCGCCGAGATCGTCGATCTCTTCCGCCGCGCCGTGGATGGCCTGATCCCGCCCATGGATGCCCTCACCGATGCCCTGCCGCTCCTGCCGGACGAACCGTGCAACGGCTTCTGGCACGGCCGCCCGGGCGTCGAACAGTTCGTCACCCTCTGAGCCCAGAGCCCGCCGATGAAAATCCCCGCCTTCACCCTGCCCGGCCCCTTCGCCCGCGTGGGCGCCCGCCTGCCGCAGCTGCCGCCCACCCTGGCGCTGGTCACCGGCCTCAACCTGGCCCTCGACCGCCTTCTGCCCCGCGACACCCTGGAACCCCTCACCAGCAAGCGCCTGCTGCTCAAGGTAACCGACGCCGGCATGGCGCTGCGCTTCACCTTCGGGCCGCGGGGCTTCAGCCCGCTGTTCGACGGGCGCGACCCGGATCTCACCATCTCGGCCAAGACCCGCGACTACCTGGCCCTGGCGCTCCGCGAGGAAGACCCGGACACCCTGTTCTTCAGCCGCCGCCTGCTGATGGAAGGCGAAACCGACCTGGGCCTGCTGGTCAAGAACACACTGGATGCGGTGGATTGGGACGGCGTGATGGCCAAGCTCGCCGCCCTCAAACTGCCCGGCGCCGCCCAGTTCTTCGCCCGCGGGCACTAGGCCCGCCGTCGGCCCTTAGCCGACGATCTCGTCCAGCCGGTCCAGCACCTCGCCATCCACCGCCACGTCGAACTTGCGGGCGAAGTGGGCGGTGGATCGGGCGATCGCCGGCAGATCGGCGCAGCCCAGGGTGCGCGGATGGGGCTCGCCCGCCACCCAGTCGATGTAGCGCAGCGGGTCGTTCGCCACCTTCAGCCCGGGGTCGTTGGCGAGGATCGTCTGGATGTAGGACTCGTCCGGGCAGATCACCCGGTAGCGCTCCTGGCGCCGGTAGTGCTCTGCCAGGCCTCGCTGCTCCCGGTGAAAGCGCAGCAGATGCTCGGCCGCCTTGCCGTTGGCGCAGAACCACTGGCTGCCGAAATAACAGCGGAACGCCTCCGAAAACGGCGTGAAGTGGCGTGTCAGCAGCGGATGCTCCAGGGTGAAGAAGCGATCCGCCGGCGCGCCGCCAAACAGCGCCGCCACATGAAAGCGGAACGTCCGGTAGCGCCGGAAGTACATCTTGTCGGCTGGCTCCCGGCGGCGTTCGTAGCTGATCTCCCGATGCTCCACAAAGGCATCGAAGGGGCTCGCGGCCAGATCGGCGAGAATCTTCTCCGCCGGTTTCACCGGATAATCCGCCGCGCTCAGCAGCACGAACCAGTCGGGCGGATTGGGCCGGGCATACAGCGCCTCGATGCCGCGCAGGGTCGCCTCGACAATCGAGAAACGCCCCCAGCCGGTCACCTCATGGGGCCGCACGAATGAAAAATTTGCGCCAAAACCCCGGGCCGGCAGGTCAGATTTCGAAAAATCGTGGTGACAGACGATGGGCGGCGCGTCGAACATGCGGTCGAGCGTGCCGATCAGGCGGCGGACCTGCGGCGTGTTGGCGTGGGTCAGCAGAACAAAGCCGATTCGTTGGGGCATGGCGTGAAGCTTGATTGGCGGGCAGCAGGCCGCTCAAGCATAACCCGAGCGGCCGCCCGGCGGCACGCGCGCCAACGACCCGCTAGAATTGCGACAACCCGCCCAATCTCCGGCCCCATGCCCACCCACCCACGCCGAAGCTCGCCCCTCGCCGCCTGGTTCGCCGCCGTCATCGGCGTACTGATCGTCTACGCCTGCCTGCACCCCTTCACCGGCTGGCGTGACACCGGGCTGCCGGTGTTCGACTTCCTGTACCAACCCTGGCCGCGCTACTACGGCCGGGTCGACCTCATCGTGAACGTGCTCGGCATCATGCCCTTCAGCTTCGCGCTGGTGGCGGCCATGCCGTCGCGGCTACCCAAGGGATGGGCGGTGGTGGTGGCGATCCTGGTCACCTTCGCCCTCAGCCTGTCGGTCGAAACCCTGCAGAACTTCCTGCCCAGCCGGGTGCCGTCCAACGTCGATGTGGGCTGCAACACCCTGGGCGGCATCCTTGGGGCGCTGGCCGGCGGACGCTGGAGCGGCGCCCTGTTCGACCCCCGCAGCGGCCTCACCCGCTGGCGCCACCGGCGCATCGTGCCCGGCCACGTGGGCGAGATCGGGCTGGTGCTGCTGGGCCTGTGGCTGCTCACCCTGCTCACCCCCGAGAGCCTGCTGTTCGCCACTGGCGACCTGCGCCGGCTGCTCGATCTGCCCACCCCGCTGCAGTTCAACCCAACCCGCTTCATGAAGGTCGAGGCCGCCATCGCCGCCAGCCAGCTGGTGGCCGTGGGGCTCACCGCGCGCTGCGTGATGCGCCAGTTCTCCCCGTGGCCGCTGGTGCTGCTGGTGGTGCTCGGGCTGGGTGCGAAGACCCTCGCCTCGTCGGCCTTCTTCGCGCCGGGCGATCCGCTCCACTGGGCCACCCCCGGCGGGCAGATCGGGCTGGCCGCCGGCACCATGGTCCTCGCCGCCTGCCTGCTGCTGCCCGCCCGCAGCCACACCATGCTGGCCGGCATGGCCCTGCTGGTGGGCACTGCGCTGGTCAACCTGGCCCCGGAGAACCCCTTCCTGCCCACCGACGTGACCCTGATCCAGCGGGGCAACTTCCTCAACTTCCACGGGCTCACCCAGCTCACCGCCAGCCTGTGGCCCTTCGTCACCTTTGCCTACCTGGGCCTGCTGGGCGCCAGCACGCCCCGCGACCCTTATCGCGGGCGCTGAAATCCGCCGCCAGCGGAACGATTGACCGATAATCGCGTCATTTTCCAGAACACCCCCGATTTGCGGAGACGCCCGATGAGTTATTTCCAGCACCACGTTTTCTTCTGCTGCAACCAGCGCGCCGAGGGCGAAACCTGTTGCGCCAACCACGGCGCGGTCGAGCTGCAGACCTACGCCAAGGAGCGCATCAGCGCCCTGGGCCTCAACGGCAAGGGCCAGATCCGCGTGAACAAGGCCGGCTGCCTGGGCCGCTGCGACGACGGCCCGCTGCTCGTGGTCTACCCGGAAGAAACCTGGTACACCTTCGTCGATAAATCCGACATCGACGAGATCATCGCCGAGCACCTGCAGAACGGCCGCGTCGTCGAGCGCCTGAAGATCTGAACACCATGGCCGCCACCGAAACCGCCCTCATCAACGGCCCCGACGGCCCGATCGAGCTCATCATCGACACGCCGGCCCAGGTGCGCGGCATCGCGCTGATCTGCCATCCGCACCCGCTGTTCCACGGCAGCAACACCAACAAGGTCGCCCACACCCTGGCGCGGGTCTTCCGCGACCTGGGGTACGCGGCCCTGCGCCCCAACTTCCGCGGCGTGGGCAAGAGCGTCGGCGCCCACGACCACGGCGGCGCCGAGACCGAGGACATGCTGGCCGTCATCAGCTGGGCCCAGAGCCGCTGGGGCGGCCTGCCGCTCGCGCTCGGCGGCTTCTCCTTCGGCGCCTACGTGCAGACCCGCGTCGCCGCCCGGCTGGCCGAAGGCGTCACCCCGGCCGGCCGCATCGTGCTGGTGGGCACCGCCGCCGGCACCGTCACCGGCGCGCGCAGCTACACCACCGAGCCAGTCCCCGACGACACCCTGGTGATCCACGGCGAGGCCGACGAGACCGTGGCCCTCGCCAACGTGATGGAATGGGCCGCCCCCCAGGAGCTGCCGGTGGTGGTCGTGCCTGGCGCCGACCACTTCTTCCACGGCAAGCTGCACATCATCCGCAAGATCATCGAACGCGCCTGGAAACCCCTGTGATCCGTCGCGCCCGCCAACCCCGGCCTGCCCCGCAGGCCGCCACGCCGAGGTCCCACCGATGAAGCTCGTCGCATCGCTCACCAGCCCCTACGCGCGCAAGATCCGCGTCGCCCTCGCCGAGAAGGGCCTGCCCTTCACCCTCGAGGTGGACATCCCCTGGCTGCCCGAAACCGCCGTGCCCTCGTACAACCCGCTGGGCAAGGTGCCGGCGCTGGTCGCCGACGACGGCGAGGTGTGGTACGACTCGCCGGTGATCGCGCTGTATCTCGAAACCCTCGGCGGCGCCCCGCTGCTGCCCGCCGAGCGCCTCGCCAGCCTGCCGGTGCGCCAGACCGAAGCGCTCGCCGACGGCATCACCGACGCCGCCGTGGCGGCCTTCCTCGAAGGCAACCGCCCGCCCGAGAAGCAGGATCAGGCCGGCATCGAGCGCCAGCTCACCAAGATCCACCGCGGCCTCGCCGCGCTCGAAGAACGCCTGGTGCAGCGCAAGGGCTTTGGCGGCGCGGCCATCAACATCGCCGACATCGCCGTGGGCTGCATGCTGGGCTATCTGGACTTCCGCTTCGGCCACCTGCACTGGCGCAGCACCCACCCCAATCTCGCCGCCTGGGCCGCCGATCTGCTCGCCCGGCCGTCCTTCGTCGACACCGCCCCGCCGCCCGCCTGATGCCGCTCCAGATCGACGGCCTCGTCAAGCGCTTCGGCACCGGCGCCGACGCCCGGGAGGTGGTGCGCGGGATCGACCTGCACCTCGTCCCCGGCGAATGCTTCGCGCTGCTCGGCCCCAACGGCGCCGGCAAGACGACCACCCTGCGCTGCGCCCTGGGCCTCACCGGCGCCAGCGGCGGCAGCATCCGCCTGTGCGGCCTGCCGGTGCCCGAGCAAGCCCGCGAGGCCCGCGCGCGGGTCGGCGTGGTGCCCCAGATCGACAGCCTCGACCCGGACTTCACCTGCGCCGAGAACCTGCTGATCTTCGCCGGCTACTTCGGCATCCCCGAGCGCGACATCCGCCCGCGCGTCCCCGAGCTCCTCGCCTTCGCCGGCCTCGAGGGCAAGGAGAACGCCCGCATCCAGTCGCTGTCCGGCGGCATGAAGCGCCGTCTCACCCTGGCCCGGGCGCTGGTGAACAAGCCGGATCTGCTGATCCTCGACGAGCCCACCACCGGCCTCGACCCCCAGGCCCGCCACCTCATCTGGGAGCGCCTGCGCCGGCTCACCGCCGAAGGCACCACGATCCTTCTCACCACCCATTTCATGGACGAGGCCGAGCGCCTCGCCAACCGGCTGGCCATCCTCGACGGCGGGCGCATCCTCACCCAGGGCAGCCCGCGGGAGGTCATCGCCGAGCACATCGAGCCCCAGGTGGTCGAAGTCTTCGGAGAATGGAACGGCGGCGGCACCGGCGCAGCCGCCTGGGCCGCCGAGCACGCCGCCAGCCTCAGTAAGCGCTGCGAGATCAGCGGCGAGACCGCCTTCTGCTACACCGACGACGCCGCGCCGCTGCTCGCCCACCTGGCCCACCAGCCAGGCCTGCGCACCCTGCACCGGCCGGCCAACCTGGAAGACGTCTTCCTCAAGCTCACCGGACGCGAACTGCGCGACTGATCTCGAACATGCCGTCCATCTTCGCCCCGCCCCGGCTGTCATCCCGCCTCCTTGCCGTGTGGCGCCGCAATTTCCTGGTCTGGAAGAAGCTCGCCCTGCCGTCCATCGTCGGCAATCTGGCCGACCCGGTGATCTACATGCTGGGCCTCGGCTACGGGCTCGGGATGCTGGTGCCGGAGGTCGAGGGCGTGTCCTACATCGCCTTCCTGGCCGGCGGCACCCTGTGCTATTCCACGATGAACGCCGCCACCTTCGAGGCGCTTTACTCCGGCTTCTCGCGGATGCACGTCCAGAAGACCTGGGAAGCCATCATGAACGCCCCGGTGGCGCTCGACGACATCGTCGCCGCCGAACTGGTATGGGCCGCCAGCAAGGCCACCCTCGCCGGCACCGCCATCCTCGGGGTGATCGCCGCCTTCGGCTTTGCCGCCTCGCCGCTGGCCCTGGCGGCGATCCCGGTGGTCTTCCTCACCGGGCTGTGCTTCGCCGCCCTTGGCCTCATCATGACCGCCCTGGCGCCGAGCTACGATTTCTTCATGTACTACTTCACCCTGTTCATCACGCCGATGACCATGCTCTCCGGGGTGTTCTTCCCCCAGAGCCAGCTGCCCGACGCGGTGCTCGGGGTGGCCAACCAGCTGCCCCTGGCCCACGCGGTGGCGCTGGTGCGCCCGCTGCTGCTCGGCCAGATGCCCCAGCAGATCGGCTTTCATCTGGCCGTACTGGCCCTCATCACGGTGCTGGCCTTCTGGCTGGCCCTGGCGCTCACCCGGCGCCGCCTGCTCAACTGACGACGACGACCATGACCGCTCCTGCCGAAACCCTCCTCGTCCTCACCAACCTGCCCGACGCCGACAGCGCCAAGCAGGTCGCCCGCCAGCTGGTCGAGCAGCGCCTCGCCGCCTGCGTGAACATCCTGCCGGCGTGCACCTCGGTTTATCGCTGGAACGACGCCGTCGAATCCGCCACCGAAGTGCCGGTACTCATCAAGACCACCCTCGCCCGCTACCCGGCTCTCCAGGCCGCGCTCACCGAGGTCCACCCCTACGAACTTCCCGAAATCATCGCGGTCCCTCTTCACGAAGGCCTGCCCGCCTATCTGGCGTGGGTCGGCGCCGAAACCACCGAGCAGCACCCCTGATTTCTTGATCCATCCCCTGGCAGGGCCGCCGTCCTGCCGCCACACTGCCGGCCATGATCCGTCTTATCCGCCACCTCCTCGCCTTCGCCGCATTCCTGCTCGCCGCCTTCAGCGTACACGCCGCCGGTGAGCCGCTGCCCGTCGAACAGGCCTTCCGAGCCACCGCCCGCGCGATTGACGACCACACCGTCGAAGTTCGCTTCCAGATCGCCGACGGCTACTACCTCTACCGCCACCGCTTCAAGTTCGACGCCGAGGGCGTCAGCTTCGGCGAACCCGCGCTCCCCGCCGGCAAGCCCAAGAAGGACGACGCCTTCGGCGAAGTCGAGATCTACCGCAAGGAACTCGTCTTCACCCTGCCCGTCACCGCCGGCAAGCCGCCCTTCCCGCTCACCCTCGTCAGCCAGGGCTGCGCCGACATCGGCATCTGCTACCCGCCGCAAACCCACACCCTCAACGTGGCCCTTTCCAGTGGCGGCCCCGGCGAGAGCCTGCTCGCCCGGGCGCTGGGCAAGGGCGACGCCCCCGCCGCCACACCCGCCCCGGAGCCCGCCGCCGACGACCACGACGAATCCGGCCGCATCGCCCGCCTGCTGGCCGGCGGCAGCACGCTCGTCACCCTCGCCAGCTTCTTCGGCTTCGGCCTGCTGCTGGCCTTCACGCCCTGCGTGTTCCCGATGATCCCGATCCTCTCGGGCATCATCGTCGGCCACGGCCACGCCATCTCCAAGGGCCGCGCCTTCAGCCTGTCGGCGCTCTACGTGCTGGGCATGGCCGTCACCTACGCCGCCGCCGGCGTCGCGGCGGGGCTCTCCGGCACGCTGCTGTCGGCGGCGCTGCAGAACCCGTGGGTGCTGGGCGGCTTCGCGCTGGTGTTCGTGGTGCTGTCGTTCTCGATGTTCGGCTTCTACGAGCTGCAGATGCCCACCGCGCTGCAAAGCCGCCTGTCCGACACCGCCAGCCACCAGAAGGGCGGCTCGCCCGGCGGCGTGATCGCCATGGGCGCACTGTCCGCGCTGATCGTCGGCCCCTGCGTGGCCGCGCCGCTTGCCGGCGCCCTGCTCTACATCGCCAAGACCGGCGACGCCACCCTCGGCGGCATCGCCCTGTTCGTGATGGCGCTGGGCATGGGCGCGCCGCTCATCATCGTCGGCGTGCTCGCCCGCAGCGCCCTGCCCAAGACCGGGCCGTGGATGGAGAACGTCAAGCGCGCCTTCGGGGTGATGCTGCTGGCGGTGGCCGTTTGGCTCGTCTCGCCGGTGCTGCCGGGCATCGCCACCATGCTGGCCTGGGCGGCGATCCTGGTCGTCTCGGCGATCTACCTCCACGCCCTCGATCCCCTGCCGCCTCACGCCAGCGGCTGGCAGCGTTTCTGGAAGGGCTGGGGCGTGATCGCCCTGCTGGCCGGCGCGGCAATGTTCATCGGCGCCCTGGCCGGCTCCCGCGATCCGCTGCAGCCCCTCGCCATCCTGCGCGCCCAGGCGGCCACCGCCCCAGCAGCCGAAACCAAGTTCCAGCGCGTGCGCTCGGTGGCCGAGCTCGACCAGATCCTGAAAACCGCCACCCGCCCGGTGATGCTCGACTTCTATGCCGACTGGTGCATCTCGTGCAAGGAGATGGAGCGCTTCACCTTCGCCGACCCCGCCGTTGCCCGCCGCCTCGCCAGCTTCCAGCTGATCCAGGCCGACGTCACCGCCAACAACGACGACGACAAGGCGCTCCTCAAGCGCTTCAACCTCTTCGGCCCGCCGGGCATCATCTTCTTCGACGCCACCGGCGCCGAGCGCAAGGCGCTGCGCGTCGTCGGCTTCCAGGAAGCGGAGATTTTCGGCAAGGTGCTGGATTCAGCACTCAAAAATCCGCCACAAAACCCGTTATAATCCGCGACTTGCTTCGAGGAGCGCTGCAAGACCGCCGGGTGCAATGCCCGCCGTCCCAGGCTCGATGTCAGTGCCGCCGGGCTTGCCCGACGCACCAGAAACCGCGCTCACCCGTCCATGCTTTGTTTGCAAACCCGTGCCGGGCACGGGGAGA
>ERZ650311.458-NODE-458-length-26060-cov-4.134090_pt1 | contig 26060 bp, 47 predicted proteins | sample MGYA00376247_ERZ650311 | MGnify/ENA primary metagenome ERZ650311 (study PRJEB26733, sample SAMN07839324) | wastewater metagenome | biome: small river; feature: stream; material: water | place: USA: North Carolina | collected 2016-07-28 ...
GACTCTTTTTCTGGGAGATCTCCACCTCTGCCTTGACCTTCAGCAAGCCGGTCGGTGGCGGCTCCTTGACCGTGAACTTATTGACACCGACAATGATCAGTTCGTCCTTTTCGATGGCACGCTGGTAGGCGTAGGCAGAGTCCTGGATCTCTTTCTGCTGGAAGCCGCGCGAAATCGCTTCTACTGCGCCGCCGAGCTTATCGATCTGCGTCCCGCCCTCCTCGCTGCCGAAACGCGAGAGCACTTCCATGTTCTCGACCGGCACGAACAGCTTGTCGTTGCCGTCATAGACGACGCGCAGGCAATCGTGCGGCGCGCCGCCGACCTCCAGCGCCATGCCGTCGGGCGTCATCACCAGCGCGAAGCCGGCGCCGCTCGCCGGGTCGCCAAAGTTCGGGATCAGACCAGCGTTGCCGGTGAGGTTTTCAAGCGCGGCTTTCTGCTCAGGCGTGACGTCCGTGGAAAGCTTGCCGTAGCTGCTGAGAACCTGCTGCAGATACGGGATCGTCTCCTTCCAAGGCTGAGACTGCGTTTCCTGCGTCTGCTGCTGAGTCTGTTGCGTCTTGTTCCCGCCGCCCATCAGAGCCTCTTTTCGAATATAACCCGGTCAATCGAGAAGCCGTGCAGAGTACGCAACCACCCCCGCCGGCCTTGTGCGCGGATTTTAACGCATCCCTCTGCCCTTGCATACTTTTCGATCTCGGCCATCAAATGTTTCCAGACCAAGAGCCGATCCCCGCCGCAGGCGACAAGGTACATGTGGAGCCCGGAACGCCCCCGATAGAGTGTGGTGGTCATCGCCGCGCAGGCATGGCCGTCCTGAAGGGCCACCCAAAGGAGCATCTTTTTGTTCAAAAGGGACTGTTCGATGTCCTCAGGGAGTAATTCGTCCGCTTCGGCGTAGCCCCGGTCCACCATTTCCCAAACCATCGGCCATACTTTGGGAATCATATCCGGTGGGATGCACACCAGCTTTACTGAATCAGCCACTTTAGCCTCCGGTCGCCAGAAAGCCCCAAGTTCGGGTCGTCCCGTTGTTCGGGTGGGTCACCGTAAAAAAGCCCTGCCCTACCGTCGAGACATAGGTCGAGGTCGCCGCCGCCTCAGACCGGGCGTTCGCATCGAGCGGCCGGATGAAGACCTGCGAATCAGCGGAGCAGTTCGGGGCGTTCACCGTGGTGGTCGTTGCCCCGGTCGTGATCGTGAAAGAGCCGGTCGCATTGTTGCGCCCGGCAGTCAGTTCGATGATGGCATCGACGATTCGCTGGAGGTTGCGCTCCAGCCGGGTGATGTTAATCGCCATCTACTGATCCTCTCGTCCTGAGAGCAGCGGCATCAAAGCCCCGAACCCAGCAGCGGCCCCCATAATTTCGTTTTTTCCATCCTTCTTTGGATTGAAGGCAGCCTTTGTTGATCGTATCCGAGCGGGATCGTAGACCACCTGCTCAGCAACGGTGCCATCTGTATTGATGCCGCGCGCGCCGTCATAGCCAGCTTTCTGCATTGCCTCGCGAAATTCCTTTGCGAATTTCTGAGCCTCCGGGTGCCGGCCTTCGGCGAACTCTGTCTTGACGCCGATGGACTTCGCGAAATCGTTGATGTTTTGACGGTAGTTCTCGTCGTATAGAATGTCCTTGAAATTTCCCTTCTTTGCAAAAAGATCAACGGTCTCACCTTTGGGGCCACCGCGCTGGGTCGTCGCATAAACGTCAGCCACCCACTTTTGCGGCGTCATGTAGACACCGCTTCCAAGATATCCGGTATCGGTTCTGGTGGGGTGATTCAGATCGAAGTTCTGACCCTCTTTCAGGGTCGGGCTTCCGTGATACATCGTATTTTCAGTGTCGTAGCCAAGCTCCTTTGCTCGGGTCATACGCGAGGCATCGTCCATAGGAAGCTTTTGAGTCTTCGCCTCAAGCGCATCCAGCACCGCATTGTACGGCTTATTGAAGCCCGGGACATCATACTCGCGGGCGCCAGCGATCTTTCCCTTTTCCTTGTCGAGCGCTTCGAACACCCGGCCGAGCAATTGATGCTGCTGATCGGGGTGAAGCCCGGAGTCCTTGAGCGCCGCGCGCGCCGCGTCGTAGTCGTGTCCCCGCGTCAGGTCGCCGATGACTGTCACCGGCACCGCTTTCTCACCCATCGCGCGCAACGCATCGAGCCGGTGCTGACCTTCGATCACGTTCCCGGCGTCGTCGACCACGAGCCGCTCGATGTAGCCGTCAGGCGCCGCAATCTTGTCCTTGAGCTTCGTCACCCGCTCCGCGTCGTCAGCCGACTGCCCCACGCCGCCCTTGAGCCAGCCAATCGGCACCATCTTGTCGCCGACAACCTTCGCGTGGTTGAAATTCGCATCGATTAGGTCGCGCAGGTTCTCACCGGCCGGGCGGATTTCCCGGCTATAGGCCCCGGCGCCACGCGCGCCCGGGATAGGCATTATCGCCAGTGCCGCGCCCTGAGGGTCACCCTCGCGAAGCGACTCCTGCGCCCCCATGACAGCGCCGGCCGGCGTCAGGTCAATGGCGCTGAAACCGCTGTTTCCCGCCCCAGCGGAGCCCAGCAGGCGCTTGGTCATGTCAACGGCAAGTGGTGAAGGCTGAGAACCGAGGACGGCGGCTGCAAGGCGGTCCCGAAGCGTCGGATCGTAGTTCGTGAGGCTTTGCTGCTGGGGCGTCAGGTCAGGCCGCTCCTGAGCCGCCAACGCCGCAGGATCAAACGGCAGCAGCGTTCCGAATGGTCCCGCCATCATTCACTCCCGGCTTCCACGAACTCGGGTTGAATACCGCGAATCCAAGACCACGTCGATCCGGCCGAAATCCTGACGCGAGCCCGGGCGTAGCGGGTCTCTATCAGAGGGAAGGTCTTTCCCTTGGTATCGACCGCCTGCTCGGTGGTGTATTCGACCGCATCCTGCGGCGAGTCGCGGTAGCCGATTGAGCAAAGCGCGTTGTTCGAGTCGCTCAGAAGCAGCAGTTCGTTGACGAACATCAACGTGCCTTCACCATCCTTTTCGTCGGTTTCAAGGATGGCTTCGACGTTCGCCCCTGAGAAAAACCCGAGCTTGTGACTGGAATCGAAGGCCGCCAAGCGCGGCAGGGCCGCCGCCGCAATGGAGTCGAGCGAAAAGTTCAGCGCATCGAGCGAGCCACCGATCTTACCACCACTCACATAGGCGTTCGAGAACGTCGACCCGACAAGATCAATGTGGGTGCTGTCAATGACGGTGAAGGCCCACGTCCCGTTCGCTTCGGTCGTTCCGGTGACGCCCTGAACGACGATAAAGTTCTGACCGACGATGTTGAAATCAGCATTCGACAGCGCGCTGAGCGTCAGACGGATTTTCCCACTTCCGTTATTGGCGGCGCCGGTCACGCTGATCTGCGTCGGCGCCAGAGGATCGACGCCTTCAAGCGTCACGCCCGGGGTGGCAAAGGTCGCGAGGAACTCGCCAGACATCGGCACCACGGTGAAGCGGCCATTCTCACCGAGCGTCCAGTCATACAGCAGCGCCTTGTCGAACAGCCCGGCATTGCCTTGGATCGATTTATACGACCAATAAATGCGGGTGAAGTTCGGATCAGTTGCGGCCCGCATCAGGTACAGGCTCGACGTATCGACGTCCTCAAAGAAAGTATGGTCGATGCGCTGCTTCCCGATGGCAACGGGCGCGCTGTTGGCGGCTTCGATCTTTTTGAAGCCCTGAGCCGAACAATAGAAGATTTTGTCCGAAACCGAGATCACTGAATACTCAGCGAACAGTGGGTCGTTCGTCGCAATGACGTTGATCTGGAACACCGTGGCTGAGCCCGGGGCGTAGACCAGCGACCTGATTTTGCCGTCCTCTTGGAAGCAGACGCCGAAAGCATCACCGCCGGCAATCCGCTTCACCAGACCGCCGTCCGGCAGGTCTTGGTAGTCAGCGAGGCCGACGCCGGCCGTCCATGTCGTGATGGCATCAAGATCGCACCACTGAATGCGGCGCGGGTTCGAGAGTAGGCCGCTCAGGAACACGAAACGGCCGATGATCGTGACGTTCGCGGCTTGAGGGGGTGAGCCGCCAAGGTCCGCGAAGGCCGATGACGATGACAGCGTGAAGGCTTGCGGTGCCGTTCCGACCTGAACTGCGATCAACACATCATTGTATTGAGCGAAGTCCCACATCTTGCCGTCGACCATCGTCGTGTACGCCGATCCGCCCTTGGAAACGTCCTCCCAAGTGAAGGTGGTCGCATTGAGCTTGTAGAGCCGGGTCGAAGTGCCGGCGAATAGGGTAACGGAGCCGTCGCTGTTGCGGGCGAAGCAGGCGCCACGGCAGGCTGACGGCAGCGCGTTCGTGTAGGCAACGATGCTCGGAAAAGGCCCGTACCCATCGGCGCGGGGATACACACCGGAAATCAGCGGCGAAACCCCCGTCCCGAGTTCGGTCAGGTCCGGCCGCCACTCGGGGAATAGGAGCGTCTTGCCCATGATCAAAACTGCGTAGGAGTGACTCGGCCGGTCGCCATCATCTGGCTGCGTTCGCGCATCAATTCATCGAACGCTCGCCGAGCGGCGCCGACCGGTAGACCATCGTCGTGCTCGTCAGGGCTCATGGCGCGAGCCATTTCCTTGTTCCGAGTGACGTGCGTCGCGATTTCGAACTTGGCGCGGGAACGGATCAGGAGTTCGCCGTCAATCATCCAGCGGTTATTCGCTTCGTTGTCCGTAGCCGGCGCCGCGTAGCTGAATAGGCCGCCGACCGAAACCGTGTAGACCTGATCCGGGTTCGGATAGAGGATGATGGTCTCGCCCTCGACGCAGAACTTATCGGGGTAACCACGAATGGTCCCGGCGTCGTTCAGCATCTTGATCTCGGAAGGGTCGATGATGCGCTTCAGGCGGATAACCTCAGTGCCAACCAGCACCGTGAGATAGTCGACCTTGAAGATGGTCCGCGTCGTGATTGCGGAGAACAGGTAGTTGACTTGCCCGGCAACGGTGGAAAACGTGATCTCCGTGCCGGGCAGGGTTTCGTTCCAGCGAAACCGATACTTTTGATATGCCGTGATCGCCGTGTTGATGGCGTCGGCAATCTGATCCGTAAGGCTAGAGCCGCGCGCCAATTCCGACGCGATGCGAGTTTTCATTGTCGCGAGCGTCGTCATACTGGCGCATGGCCTTAGTTCGAGTTGCCGGCCTTATTGATCACAAAGTAAATCTTCACCGCCGCGTTCAATGCGGTGGAGGCATGAAGGTTTCGAACCGCGAACACCGCCTGCCCGGCCGTCACCGCCACACTGACTACCGATGGCTGTCCGGCTGATGATGCCGGATCGCAAATGGCGAACACCATGTCGCCGGCAGCGATGCGGGAGTTTGTCAGCGTGATGTTCTGAGTGGCGCCAGCGGCCGTCGAAAGCGACTCCGTGGTGATGACCCCGGAGGCAGAGTTGATCGTCACCGCGTTTGAAGCAGCGGTGCCGGTCGAGGAACCGACCTGAAGCTGACCCAGCGCGACCTGCTGAGCCTGCATCGCGGAGTTCGTTCCATCGAGCGCAGCTTTAGCACCCTGAAGCAGTGGCCATCCTACGATGGCGAGCGCCATAGCAACGATAAGGGCGTAACCGTATTTCCTGATCATGGACTCTCTCCGAAGATTTGGATGGCCTTTAAGCGGAAACCCCGGAAGCCTGAGCCTCCGGGGTATCAGGCTTAGAAGCCGTCGATGTCCACGCCACCAGTGAAGGCGATGGTGATCTGCGCCTTACCGGTGGTCGCTGCGGTGCCGGTCTGCGTATACATCGCATAAGGCACTACGTCACCGGATGCCGTAACCGAGCGTCCGAGGCCGGTGGTGACGCGAGTCACGCCGGTCGCACCTTCGTTCACGTCAGCGGCAGCGACGATGTTGTTGTATGAGGCTCCGTTGGTGCCGACCGTCAGGACGTTCGTGGTCGCGGCGTTGAACGCCGTGATCACTTCGACCAGAATGTCGGTGATGAAAGCGCCATGCGGGAGCGAGCCTTCGAATGCGACGCCGGAACCGATGCCGACATCGTTGTAGTTCACCACCTTGCGGAGGTAGTTGATGACCTGCCGGGGGTTCTGACGAACCGGGGGCAGAGACTGTGCGGTGTTCGTGGTCATTGGACCCTCTTAGGAAGCTGTTTCGATCAGGGTGAAAGGGGAGGGCTTTCGCTCTCCCCCTCAGCTATCAGGTATGGGCCGCCGCGTAGGTCGAAACCACGATGGTGCCGTAGTCGACCGAGTTGTAGACGGTCTTCTTGAGGCCGTGGATCGTCCACGCGGACACTTCCAGACGACGCTTGTGGTCGAACAGTTCCTCGTTCCAGCGATACTTGCTGACCGAGCCACCGCCGTTGTTGGCGTTGCCGAACGCGATGCAAGCCGCCTGACCGCCGAGCAGCACTGCGCGCTTGACGGTGGTGATGGCTGCGCCGGTCGACGAGTTCACGCCGTTCGTCACGTCATAGCTCTTGCGGAGAATGACGCCGTTATATTCACCGATGGCACCGGTGAACAGCGGGTTGTTCGTGACCTGACCGCCCATCATCGCGGCCTTTTGGATATCGAGCCACTGACCGGTCGACGTGGTGCGCCGCAGATCGGTGACCTGATATTCATGCAGGTACATGACGTACTTGTCGGTGAGCGTCATGTTGTAGTCGCGGCGCTGACGGTCGCCACCGCTGATCTTCACCGGGCGCAGTGGCGGGGTTGCCGTTGCCGCCGCTTCCTTCGCCTTGTCGATTAGATCGATGGAGAAGATATCGGTGGAAACCAGCGACTCGTCGTTGGCGCGGGAAGTCTGACGGATGATGCGGGTCGAGGACGGCGCGACGACCGCGTTCAATCCGGTGTAGCGGGTATCCGACTGAACGGTGTAGCCGCAGACCTGATTGAAGAAAGCAACCGAGAAGCGCTTGGCGTACCAGTCGGCCAAGCCATCGCGGGCTTCTTCGCGCATGTCGAAGGGAACGCGCTGCTGGTCGATGGTGTTCTTCGACTTCACGCCGACCACGTGGCCAAGCTCATTGATTAGCAAGGAGTCGGAGTAGGTCGAGAGTGCTTCGCCGTTACCTTCCGAAAGCTGGTTCTCGGTGAAGCCGGCGCCGGAAAGCTGCATCCGAATGCCATAGGTGATCTTGTCGCCATCACCCTTGGACAGATCGGTGCGGCGCATGATGATGGAGTTCGCATCGTCACCGATGAGCGGGCCGATGTCGGTATATTTCAGCGCTTCATGTTCGAGCGTCTTCGCCCAAACCTTGACTGCGAGTGCGTCGTTGACGCCATAAGAGGTCGATCCCATGAGGACACCCTATTGTTCGAGGTAAGGTTTCGAATGCTGGGTGCGCGATTATCGCTGCGCGGCGGGAAGGCGCTTGTCGTGGCCCTCAGGGACGAAAGTCTCAGCGGGAGCCCACCCGAAGGTTTCTGGCGCTGCGCTGTGATTCCGTGAATATCCCGGATCGATGATCTTTGCAAGCGATGGTGCGGACGGCCGGAATCGAACCGGCGACTTCGCGTTGGAAGCGCGACACGTTTCCCCTACGCCACGTCCGCAAAAAAGAGCCACCCCGGTTGCCCGGGGTGGCCTGTGCCGGTCCATCGAGTGGCTTTTTCACCGCCCGAGCAGGTCTCTTAGCCTATCCTTGGGGAGGTTTTCAATCATATGGCCGAAATCTTCCTCGCTCATGGAAGCCAGAGCGGCCGTATCGATGGTCGGGGGCGGGGCGCCACCGCCGTCGCTCAGGCTCAGGTTTCGGTCCTGCGCTTCCCTGACGCGCTGGATCTGGTCGGTGAGGGTTGGCATCTTCGCCGGGGCACCGGGCGCCGCAGCGGCCGGTTTCGCGCCCTGAGCGGGGGCCGCCGGGGCGGGTGCCGGCGCCGGGGCCGGGTCAGGAGCCTTCGGCGGGGTGAAGCCCATCGAAAGAGAAAGCTCCTTGATCAGCTTCGCGGCTGATACCCGCTGCCCGGTGCGCTGAGACTCGGCCATTGCGAACTTGACGATGCCCTGCTCCTCCTCACGGATCGCAGCCCGACGCGCCTTTTCGTCGGTGTAGCCCAGCATCTTCAGTTGATGGTCGCGAAGCGCCATGAGGTGGTTATAGGCCGGGATGAACTCCGGGTCTTGAGCCGCGTATGTTGCGGCGTCCTCACGATAGAACGTATCCATCGCGTTCGCTTCGCTTTGGACCTGCTCACGCTGCTGCTGACCGGTCTGCATTTGCGTCACGGTCTGTGACAGCTTTTCGATCTGACGGTTCTGCCACTCGATGGTGCCGAACACGTCATCGGCCGGCGGGCGCGGGTCGTCGTCTTTCTTCGGTTGCTGACCTTGCGGCGCCGCTGGGGTGCGGAGCGCTTCGTTCAGGATGGCAAGGCGCTCGTTGATCTTCGCATTGGTTCGATCTTGCTCAGCGAGCTTTTCGCGAAGCGTCGAAAGCTCAGCCTCTTTTTTGTCGAGGATGCGCTTGTGTTTCGCGAACGCGACGCGCTTCGGGTATTTCGGCTGCTCACCCTGCTGCTGACCGTCATCGACCTCGTCGGTGCCGTCATCGTCCTCGTCCTCAGCGGCTGCCGGCGCGGCTGCAGCGGGCTTCGCCGGGTCAGCGGGCGCGGTACCGTCCTGAGGGGGCGCAGCATCACCAGCCGGCGGTGGCGGAACGTCAAGGGCCTTCACTACGTCATCGGGCAGGTCTGCGCCCGTTCGCATAGACTCGAAGGCGGCAGCCTCGTTGGCGTCGAGCCCGATTTCGTTAAGCAGGCCCGGCGCTGCCCCATCCGGGGATTGGGTCTGCGACGGGTCGTTGGATGACGGGTTTGCACTCATTGCTGCTCTCCTTACTGCGGACGATCTCGCCCATTTCTTTCCAAGTAGATTGATCGATTGCCCCGCCGAATAGCCTTAGATTGTCGGCTTCCAGTGTCGCGTAGCCGACCGGCGGGTGTTCGGTCGGCGATTCCAGTTTCAGCCGCCAAGGGCCGAAGTTCACCACGAGAACCTCGCGGTGTTTTCCGAAAACGTGATCGCGCAACGGCTTTTCGTCGTCGCGCTCGGTATTGTCCTCAGGAGGTTCGGTGACGGTCCCGGTGCCCCAGCGATATAGGCCGATCAATTCCGTTTCGAAAAACGCAATCGCATGCCGAACGAGAGCCTTCCGGGCCTTTATCATCACTCGCCCATTGATACCGGTGTGCGGCGCTCACGCTCAGCGATGGCGAGGTCTTTCTCGGCAGCCGCTTGGTCGCGAGTGTGCTTGCCAACGGTGCCGAGAAGGTCAACCAGCATCCCGATGCGGTGCTGACCTTCCGAGCGAACCTGTTCGTGATGGGCGCGGAGATTGTCAGCGTTCGCCTTGACGAGATCGGCGCTTGCCTTGACGCGGCGCGTTTCGACATCATGAGCATCGAGCGCAAGCCGGGCCGACTGATGTTCGGCGTCGGTTTGGTTCTTTTGCGCCCGGGTCTGCATCTCCATCATCTTCGCCTGAGCCACCATTCCCTCAAGCGCCTGACGGGCCTGCTGCCACTGGTTATCCTCGATCATGTTTCGAGCCATAGCCATCTGGTAGGCCATATCGGACTGCGCCGTTCCGGCCTTCGCCCGGTTCAGTTCGGCCGTGCTTTCGTTCTTGTCGATGACGGACAGCTTGTCGCGAAGCTCAAGCTCCTCAATGAGCTTTTGTTTCTGCTGAGCTTCCGGCGAGTTCTGAGCGTCGTCGACGATTTGCTTGATCGTATTGACGATGCGCGAAGGCAGCGGCGAGTATTCGAGCAACACCGCCAAGACCTGCGGCTGCGTCATAAGCTGGTCTTTGAACACCGCGATCAGCGGCTGAATGATGGCCCAGTTCGCTTCCTTTTGGTTCGGCGAAGTCGGCGTATCATCGATCTCGACGTCATAATCACCGGCGGTCTGATCCATCAAAAGCTGGATCGGCACCTTTTCGCCTTCAGAGTTCGTGATGCGGGCGATGCGCCCATCGCTCATGTAGTTCTGAACGAAGAAAAGGCGGGAACGCCCGACCTGCTTGCGGAAGCGGCGCAAGGAGTCGAACAGCGTCGCCAGCACGGTCATGCCGGCCTGCTTGCGCATTGCCTCAAGGATGCCGGGCTGGTTCTGATCCTGCTGCCCCAGCAGTTCGAGGTTGATGCCTGAAACGTCCTTGAACGACGAGATCGCGAACGTCAGCAGGCCCAAATAGCCGTCCGTCATGGTCTGTGACGGCTTCGGCATGATCTTCGGTTTCTTGGTCCCGCTCAGCGACCCGGGTTTCATCCAAGTGATGGACTCGGGCTTCGCGTAGTCCTCCTCCGCTTGGCGCGGGTCTTCGAACGCATCAAGCTCGGCAAGGATGCCGCCCTTCGCGCTCGTGTTCAGGATATGCAGGATTTGCGAAAGCCACTTGTTCGCCCACATCTGCGGGTCGCGCAGGATTTTGACCAGCCCGAACCACGTCCCGGTCGAGTCGTCGAACTCACCCGTGATGCACTTCCATGAGAACTGACCTTTGATCGGCGTGTCCTCAGCCTGCCGCAGCATTTCGTTGCCGAGAAACGCCTGCTTGTAGACGTTGCGCTGCAGCTTCACCGCCTGAATGGGCTGGGGCGGCATTCCGAGTATCTGAGCAAGCTGCCGATTGTTGCGGACCAGATTGCGGTACTGGGTCTGCGTCAGGTCATGCTGCTCGCCGGTCATCGGATCGGCAACGAGGTAGTACGTTTCAACCTCGATCCACTGAACGTGGACGATGGTTACCTCGTGAGCGTCCTCCCAAATGTGGGTCGGGTCTTCGCTCGTATCGGCGTCACGGCGGCGCTTTTCTTCCAGCGTCTTGGTAGCAACGTCCATCAGGCCGTCGAGCGCCCATTTCGCGTCAAGCTGATCACGCGTCTTGCCCGGGAACATACGCATGGCATCCGACAACGGCATGCGACGAACGCGAGCCCGGCGCTTGGCGTCGCTCAGGTTCTTTTTCTTCGAACGCCGATCCCAAAACATTTCGCCCGGGTGGATGCGCTCCTCAAGATACTTGCCGGTGGGGTCGTCGAGGTAGCCCATGCGCTCCTCACACCAGCCCATGCCGCAAGTTGCGGTGTCATCGAAGGCTTGCGACTCTTCGTCCTCAGCATCGCACTTGTCGCCCATCCACTTCAGAACCTGCGCAAGCTTCTCGGCCTGCGTCGAGTCCTCAGTGCCGACCGGGACAAGGCTGATCTCATGCCGGCCGTTGATTTCCATGCCGGCAACCGCCTTGAGAATGGTCAAGACGCGATTGAACACGATCACGGGGCGCGACTGGTTCGCGAGGATGGCCTTGTCGGTATCGGTCCATTGCTCACCGGCCCGGAAGGCGTACCACTCCCGCATAAGCTCACGCCATTTGCGAGAGTGATCGGCGTCGGCCTTCACCCAGCCCTTCAGGATTCGGAATTGCGTCCGTGGGTCAAGCTGACTGACCGGCTTTGTCGGGTCCGGCAGATCGGTTTCGGACTGAACGGAGTCGAGGTTCTCGCCTTCAATCGTCTTGCCGTCATTCGGGATCGAGTCGACCGTTCCAGCGTATGCCACGGGCGTATTCCTTCAGTGTTAGCGGCGGCTCGTCTTGGCCTTCGCGGCCTTCGGTGCTGCCTTGGCTTTCTCAAGAGCGTCGATACGCGCGCGCAAGTCAGCGATTTCGTCGCTGAGGTCTACTGCCGGCTCGGGTTCGGCTGCGCGTGTCAGCCAGTCCCAGCCGCGCTGGTTCTGTTCATCACGCTTCGGCACCACCACTTCGCGAATGTCGTCGGCCGCATAGAACACCATGATCGTAGCGTTGCCGTCAGGGTCAACATTCTTGATCATGGCCGGATATCGGTCCTGCCGGCCTGCGCCTTCCCCGACCCGGGGAAAGAATACGACCGGTGTGCCGATCTCAGGCAACACCGGCTGCTGGATGCGGGCGCCGTAGCCCTTGACCTTCGGCTCGTCATTCGCGGTGGCTGTCACCATTTGCACTCTCTCACAGGTTCGAGGGTTAATCGGTTACTTTTTGTCGTAGTTGATCCAGCCGACCGTATTCCCGGTCGCTGATGTGATGCAGACCGCCTGACTGACCGGCGCCTCGACCAGATACTGGCCGGGCGAAGCGTTCGAGGTCAGCGGCGTCCCGGTGGCGAGCGTCATGGCTGACGTGAGATCGGCAGTGCCGGTGCCGCAGTTCGTTCCGGTCCCGGTCACGAATTTCATCGTTCCGGTTGCCGACAAGCTCACAGCGATGTTGCAGATACGGATGCGCTGCGAAGTGGTGAGCGCGACGATTTCGGTGGTGTTGCCTGCCGTTACGCTCACGGCTGCGGTGTAGCGGCAGTCGTCAGCCCGGGCAGCAGCACTCAAGCCGGCAACGAGCAGGAGGGCGGCAAGCCCGGAAAGGACGAGGAAAGTTCGTAGACGCTGCATGTCAGCCTCCGATTAGTTGTTCGGCAGCCGCCCTCGCGGCTACAAGGAGATCACCTTCACGCGGCACGTCTTTCTCGACGGTGAAGGGCGAGCCATCGGGCCTATTACCAGAAAAGGCGATGCGCTGCCATTCCACCCCCTCGATCTTTGTATATCCCATCGTGGCTGTTCGGCAAGAATAGCCGCTGGCCTGAGCCACCGCGTTGAACGCTTCCCGCAGGTCACGCACCCCCATTGCCAGCCTCCGCTCGGTTCATCTTGGCGTCCGCAATCGCCAGTAATTCCTCAGGAATATCCCGCAAGATGGCCTGCGCCTGCTCGGGGCCGATTTCGAGGATGCGCTTGGCGAGTTCGTAGTTCATGAGTGACCCGAACCGGTAAAGCGGCGACGCCAGCTTCTTTGCCACGATGCTCAGCGCCCGGCGCCGCTGCGCCCGATTCGCGCCGGCACACATGAAATTCAGTTCCGCGTAGTGAGCAGGAACCTCCTCGACCAGCCTGAACTCAGGGTCTTGAAGATAGTCGAGCCACCACCCTTCGATGCTTTCCGGGTGACGCATTTGCCGGGAGCCATGCACGGCTTCATGAGCCCGAAGCTCGAACGGAACGAACTGCCCGTGCGGGGCATAGATCGTATCCCCCCACGCGAAAATGATATCGCGGCGCTCCTTGACGTGAAACACCGCGTCGATCTTGTCGATGATTGGGGGCCATCCGTCCACTATCAACATGGCTCAGGCCCTCGGGAGCTTGGTCGGATCAAGCAGCGGCTTGATGACGACAGGCTGCTCAAGCCGATTGAAGTGGCGCTCGATGAATAGGTGGGCGGCAGCTATTGCAGCCCCCATCCCGGTCTTTTGATCTGGCAGGAACGGGCCGAACATGCCCTGCCCGGTTTCGACGATATAGCCTGTGATCACGGGTCACTCCTTCACTGGAAGGCGTGACAATATCCGGGATCGGCTATGCCGCACAAGCGGCTATGCGGCCCACGAGCTTCCGCTTTTCGGTTTATCCGGCGTCTTTGCGCCCGGGCGTTCGTCGGTCAGGCCCATCGCGTATTGCTGCCAAGCGTCCGAGCCGTGCGAGGCCCAGTTATGCAGCGGGTCCGGCATGAACTGCCCGAGTGAGTTGTTCCAGCGCTTGCAATAGTTGTCGAGAACGTCAACGAACCGCGCGCAATGCTCCTGATCGATCCACGTCATGTTCAGGATGCGGCGCGCGGCTTCAATCGAGTCCGCTTTGTTGCTGACGCGCGGAACCACCTTGAACTTGATGCCGAGCGCCTTCGCCTGTTCGACGCGGGTCTTGGCCGCATCGCCCCAGTCCTTGTGCTCAAGGTCATGAGGACCGAAGTGGGTGTCGTAGATGAAGCCGCGCTCGGCTTTCTTCGCGTCGAGAACGCCGGCACCGGCCTGCAGGCTTTCGCCTTCCGCTTCCCAGTAGTCGATGACGCGGTGACGGACGCCATCGGTCTGAATGAAAAGGATCGAAGTGCAATCCTCGCCGATATCCCATGCGGTGTGAACGCGATAGGATGGGTCGTGAGGGATCATTCCGCCAATGCGGCCCTGCTGGCGAGCCCTGAGCATTTCGCTCTTGAAATACGCACCCTGCACCGAAGCGAAGAAAGCCTCGTCGATGGTCGAGGGGTATTCCGAGCGAACGTCATCCGGGCCGTATTCCTGATGGCGAATGGCGTACCAGACCATCTGCTCGCCGGTCAGGTTGATGCCGTGCTTGAGCTTTAGCTCTTTGAAATACTCGATCAGTTCCTTTGAAAGGATGCGGGCGTCGGCGCGCTCACGATAGGTCGGGTGACGCCACCACGCATAGAAATGCACCGACCAGTCGAGATGGCTTTTGTTCTGGCCTGACGCGATCAGCTTTTGCGCGTTGTCGACCAGATTGAAAAACTCGCCGCTTCGGCCGTGAGCGGTGGACTCTACGTAGATGGTGCCGCGCTCATGAACCGAAGGGAAGGCGCCGGTCTTGATGTTGCGAGCCGCCTCAGGATTGTCGACGCTGATCTTGCCGTATTCAGAGACGTGAAGGAGCTTTTGCGTTCCACCGCGAAGCGAAGTGCCGACTGAGATTTCGGAGTTGTTCCTGAACTTGATTTCGTCGGCGTTGGCTTTTTTGATTTCGACGAGGTTCGAAACCTTGAGTGAGATCGGAAGCTCGTCATAGGCAAACTTGATCTTTTCCAGCTTTTTGCGGGCGTCCTTCAGGTTCTGGTCGATGATGCCGGCTGCCGTATCTTTGCGGAACAGGCAAATGTCGAGGATATTGATATCGATGTGGGTCGAGAAGCCAAGCTGCCGGGCCTTCACGATGGCATTGCGGGCCGTCTCTGAGCGGTCGAACGCAAGCTGCGCCTCATTGCGCTTGTAGAGGACGCGGTCACCGTTGGCGTTCCTGATATGGTAAATGTGATCGATCCGCCATTCGCGGTCGTATATTTTCTTGTTCGCTTCCTTGTAAGCAACCGACCCCCGATGGCGTCGGAGGTCGTCATTCAGTTGCTCGGCTGTGTAGTCCTGCTCGCTCATGGGAAGCTGGCGGCATCCACAAACGAGATCGTGTAGCCGGCGCCCCACGCGAAATAGTCAGTGCCGGCAAGCTTCGGCGAATTGTCGCCTGCGTCAGTCGTTCGGTTCGGTGGCCTAATCTCGAACCTCACCGCATTGTCGTCAGCAACCTCGACCTTGATGAACGTGGCCGCATCGTTGGCGTTCGCGGTCGACGCTACCGGCGTCGATCCGTTCACGGTGAGCTTTTGCGACCACTCATAAGGCTCGTTGTTGACCTGCAGGGAGTCCGTCGAGAAATCCAGCGGCAGGTTTTTGGGGATTTGCTTCAGTCCTCGATAACCGAAGACCCGAACGGAAAAGGACATGGCTTTAGTTCCTCTTGTTTTCGTCGCCCGGGATCATGATTGTTTCCGAGCCGTCATGGTGGATCACTCTCAAAGGCTTGTCAGGTGACGCCACAATAATACGCCCATCGATGATTTGATAGACGATCTCGCCCGGCTTCGGTGTGTAACGGGGCGGGGCGGGAACGTGATGGCAGATGCCATAGCCGAAGCTGACGCGGATCGGTCTCATTCGAAATGGCCAAGATGCCAGCCCCCACACCACTTGCACCGATACGCATTCATCCGACCGTGGCGCCGCTTCACCTTCGCATAGGCCAGCAGCGCTGCATCCTTGTTTAGATGGCGAACCTTCCCGCCGCAAGCCTTACGCCGGACCCTGCGCTTTGACGCCACCGCACTGCCTCAGCCTTCGGGCTTCGCGCTCGGGTTCTCGTATCGATTGAACAGCGCCTCGGCGAAGGCCCCGCGCGTTGCGCCTTCGTCCTTGCGCGGGCGCTCATAGTATTTCGAAATGATGGCCGCCGCCTCTTTGGCGTCCTTGGCGTTGCGGAGCCTGAGCCCGACGCCGCGCTCAGCGCTTTTCGGGTGGAACATTTCCCAATGAATGAACTCGAACTGCTGATCGACGGTCGCGTTCATCATTTTGATGCCGAACACTTCCTCGAACTTTGCCTGCCGGTCACCATGCCACTGACAAAGCCCGTAGGCATGACCGCCGTCCCCGGTGAGGTTCGGTCGGAAGGTCGTCTCGGCGTAGATATTGGCCGCAAGCCCGTAAGTCATGTGCGGCTCCCAGCCTAGCTTGCGGAAATAGAACAGCATCGATCCGAGAAACAGTTCCTGCGGTCCGGTGAGCTTCGTCTTGGGATCGACAGCCATCGTCTGCTCCTGAAAAAACGGCGCGAGACCTTCGCCCCGCGCCGTGCGCCTGCCAAGACGACTTGAGGCCCGAAGCTATACAGCAGAATCGAGCAAGGCGGAATAGTTCTCGATGACCGTCATCCGCTGTTCAAGGCGCTCGATGGCATCGCTCATTGCTTCGATGTGACCGTTCGGAACAGGCGTCGGCGTCGGATTGCCGACAATTCCTTCCTGCTTCGGATTTGCGCCGAACAAGCGCGTCGACGTTCCTGACAAGACACCCGCAATGTGATCCGCGCGGTCATTCAGAGCCATCATCCGACTGCGCAAAATCTCAAGCGGTGGCGTCGGCACGGGTGTGTTTGCCGAGTATCCGGTAGTGGCTTCCCTCATGGTTCTCTCCGATCAGTGTTGAACAGCGGTCCTAAATTATCGGTCGGCCACTTGGCCTGCAATGGATCGTGGCGGTTCTGAAACCGCTCCCACACCGCGATCATTGCTTCCATTCTTTTGATGGCTAGGCGCCGGGTGAGGTACCAGCGCGAGACCCGTTGCTTGTCATGATTGCGCGCGACGCAATAGCTGAAGCACCCGCTCCAGTATTCCTGCCGCCTGATATAGAAGGGGTGATCCATTCTTCCCTCAGCTTGTTGCCCCTGACGCTGTGGGAACGTCAGGGGCGGCGCGCGCTGCGGACACCGTTCAAAGGGGGGATCAGGGCCGCACCGGGATATTTCCACCGATGCGGAGATTCCGCAATGGGATTTACGGTTCCTTAACCGGTGAGCGGTAGGGTCGGCCCGTTCTCAAACACGAGGCTAGGTCATGAAGACATTTTTCGAAGAGGCGCTCGCTCTCGTCAGCTTGGCGCTGTTCCTCGGCACACTTTACGTTTGGTCGGTTCTGATCGACGACCATATTCGCCGCAATGAACGGAAAGACTGGCAGCAAATCATGAGCCCGACGCATTGATTCAGGAACCCAAACCACCCCGTCCGGCACCCACGCCGCCTTACTGATATCCGAATAAATCTCGTCGAGGCGGCGCCGCAGATCGTTTTCGTTAGCGTAGTATTCGACCTTAGTTGTCATCCTCACCCTCCGTTTCAAGACACTTGAGCTTCGGCAGCGTGATGGTGCGCGGGGCATAGGCTTTCTTTTCAACACCACCAATGCTGTAGCGTGAGCTACTTTGCCCCGTCACCTTTTTCAAAAAGCGACGCTTGTCCTTCTCGATCTCCGCATCGGTCTTGCGTCTCGTCACCGCCAGAACTCCGAAGCCTGACGCACCGCGTAAAAGACGAACGCGCCATAAACCACCGCGCCGCCGGCAATGAACGCCGGGATCAGCCACCACGCGCTCATTGCTTGTTCCAAGGCTTGAAGGCGAGAAGCTCAGCGAAGGACGGCCACATGCCGGTGAAGGTCAGCGCCCGGTCGTCGATGGTGATGAACGCAGGCGGCTTCGCGCTCGGCCACACAATACGCTCGATCCATCCGATTTCGTCGTTGCCAAACTGAGCCTCGGCGTGGCGCTTCACCCAGTTTTTCATGGCGGGGATGCCGTCAGGCATTCCGCTTCGGCTTGAATAGATCGCAACCTCAAAGTGGGTCATGGCGTCACGAATGAAGCTCAGCGCGCCCGGCACCGGCTCGTCCGGTATCTTCGAAGGACCTTGCCAGCCGCTTTCGTAGCTGTGGACCACACCATCAAAATCCAAACATAGGGTCGGCTTGCTCATTGTTGCCTCAGTCATTTGAACCTCTCCGAAACGGTGCTGGCGAGCGCGTATCTCATGATCGACATTCGCTCACTCAGGTTGACGCCCTCAAGCCTTGAGCAAAACCGCTCCATCACGTCAGGGTGCTGGCGAAGCGCGGCGTCGAAGGAATACTCCAAATGCACCAGCGCGTCATCCGCCGACCACATTGCCGGCGGCAGCGTATCAAGATAGTTGATGCGGTTTCGAAGCTCAGGATCGGGTTGCGTCATTCTAGTGCCCGACGCTCATTGCTGAGAGTAAAATGATCGCAAACCAAACAGCAAGCGCGAGCAGCGGTATCGCGATGATGCCGGCGGCGACATAAGCTAAAATTTTCATCATAGCTCAGCCGCCTCTTGCTCAATTCGCTTTGCCTGATCAAGTAGCGTGTGTTTCAGAACATGCCGGCAATGACCGTCGACGTGGTCATAGGCCGCCGCCGCTTCCTGCAGCCGCTTCGCCGCAAGCATCATGCCTTCGCGCTTCGCATCCATCATGTCGTTCTGACGGGCGCGCAGTTCGTCAGGGTCAAGCTCCACACCGATCTCGAACCGGTGAACGACCTCAGCATCAATGGCGTCAGGGTCTTTCGGGTCAATGCGTTTGTATAGCTTCCCGGCATGCCTGAAGATTTGATCTGCCAGAGCGTGGCTTGCGGTTTTGGCGATATGATCCATCCATCCACGCTCTTTGCGGTAAGCAAGCTCCTCGTATGCGCGAACCGATTGATTGAACTGCAGCAGCCTATAGCCCATCACTTGCCCCCGAATAGAACTTGCCACCACGTCTTGCCTTGCGACCTGATTGCCATGTGAGCGCAAAAGACCGAAAAGGCGGCTACAGCTATTGCGAACCAGCACATCGCTCACCCCTTTGTCGGAACGTCAGGCGTCGGCATGTCCTTGATCAGCGCATCGATGAACGCCGGAAGGTCGTCTGGTGGCGGGTCTATTGCGGGTTGACCGGGATCGGTGCCCCATGATGGATGCCACGCCGACCTAACGCTATGCCCTATGCGCTCCGCCTGAAATGGTTCTGTCGCGCCACGCTGAAGCCTAAGAGCGATCAATTCCCGCATCGCCTGAGCCCCAGCGATGAACACCTTAGCCCTGAGGACGCGGCGCAGCGCTTCGCGTTCCTCCATCTTTTTCATTTCCGCCTCCCGCTCTGACCGCATCGGGAAGCCGGCCGTTTTTGACGTATAGCGATCACAAGCCTCGCACTCGAAACATTCCTCCGGGGTGTCGTGATAGCATTTCGGGTTGCCGCTTGGTCCCTGCTCAGGCTCGTCGCAACGAGCCGTCAGCCTGAACTTGCCGGTCTTTCCCTTTTCCCGGTCTACGATCTCAAGAGCTTCAATGAACCACATCGTGGTCATCCCTTTTCGTGTTGGCGCGAAGCGTACCTGCCCGCATTCGTTTTGAAAACATAGTCTCGTTCGGATGCGGTCGTTTCACGACGAACATGGATCGCTGTGCCACCGTCATCACAAACCGTTCTGTCTGAAACCCCTACCCCACGCAGCGCATCATTCGCGTAGCGCTCAGCTTTCGATCTTTCTTCCCCGGTCCAACTGGACACTGGCTTCGGTTGACGGGTGAGCGGTGACCATATCGAAACGCTCACATGCCACAAAGGCGCGCCACCGAAAAAGACCGCTCACTCCATCCCGATATTCATCGTTAGGCGAACTGTCACGTATGGATCGATCGTCCGCCACCCGAACCCTTCATACCTAGTTTCCTCTGGTTCGAAGCACGGGCGCCGAATTGCGATCTTTTGATGCGCAGTCATTTCAAGCATGTTGAACCATCTCCTGTTGCCCGGGCGCGCGTCGCAATTCCCTGAAGCTTCACCGCGATGCGCCACCGAATATCCACCGCCTCTTTCGAGTCGTAGGGATGAGAGCATCCGCCGCGAAGGTTCTCCACGGCGGATTCGAGGGCGCTGATTTCTTCCTCGGTGAGCTTCATTAGCTCGTCAGTTCCTTGATCGTCCACATCACGGACTCCTCAAGCGCCGTGATACCCAGCGCCCTGTATCGTCCCGGCGTGACCTTTTCGTAAAGCGCCTCCAGTTCGGTGGCCTTCGCCTTGATATCGTCGTGCAATTGTTTCTCCGCGTCGCTCAGCGCTCTGTATCGAGGGCGAAAGCGGCTTGTCGGCATCTGCTGGTCGTTTGATTGACGGGCGTCCGGCTTCCCATCGTATACGTTCGTCATGTTCTCAAGCTCTCTGTTGTATTTGATCACCTCGCAGCCGTGATAGGAGCCAAGGTATTGCGCGCGTCCTTCTCGGATCGCTCTCTTATGCTTTTCGCTGAGCCAAGGCGGCGCTTGCAAGACCGGGTCTCCGTCACGAGTGGGCGCGCTGATATAGCAAAAGGCCCCCGCTATTGCGAGGGCTTCGTCGTCGGGCCGTTGAAGATTTCCGCCATCAATTCGTCGGCTCGATCCATTGAGATATCGATGGGCTCAAGCTCGCCAGAACCAAGGGAAGCGCGAGCGATGGCCGTATAGCTTGCGTCCAGTTCCTGAAGGGCGCGGATCAGTTCGGCCCGGGTCATGTCCACCAGCCGCTTGCCCCGCCACGCGCTCAGCGTCGAGCGAGACGTTTTTGATGAACCGCACTTTGGGATTGGGCCACGCCCATATTTCTCCCGTTGCGTCATCGGCGACCACCCAAATCAGATCGTGTTCCTCGCCGTAGTCTATCACGAAATGAGCAAGGCCCACGCCCTTCGGGGTTTGAAGCCAGAGTGCCGGGCGCAATTGCGTGATCATATCAATGCCGCCTGCTTCGGAGCCCACTGGTTATAGTCAGCAGCGATGGCCTTCCACGCTTTCGGGTGAGCTTTCTTTAGCTCAGGCCAGCGCTCCCCGCGTTCATAGCCCTTGAGCGTACAGCGGACCCATCCGTTGCCGGAAGGAAGCCAAAGCCTGTGGTTTAGCTGCAGATGCTTGAAATCCTCGCGGGTAACATAACCGCGCTTTTCCATAATGATCGAAAGCTTGATGGCTTTGATCTTCCATTCAGTCAGTTGAAGCGGTGAAGGAGCCCCGGCGGTCACGTCAGGGACATAGGCTGGAAGCTTCAGGCGCTTCGTCGGCATCCATTCCGGCCAGTCACGCGCAGCAAGCCAGTCATGACTGCGCGCGCCGGGGGCCGCTGGCAGCTTCGGTGAGAATGCCCCGTAACCGAAGCCGCGCTGGCTTTCAGAAAAGCATCGGATCACTACGATACCAAGATGATCGCATATCGCACCGAAATCCGCCTGCACACCTTTGGCCGGGACTAGAACGGCTCGGCAATCAGGCCCCGCCTTCGTTGCCTCTGAGTAATACGCATCGAGGCATTGCGACACGACCTTTGCGTTCAATCGAAGCTTTGCCTCAATACCGATCTGGAAGCCGTCGACCTTGCGGCTCAGAACGATATCCCAGCCGCCGGTCTCAGGGTACGCGACCCATTCTGATGGCACCGCCGCAATGAACGCGGCGCAAAGATCGGCTTCGGTGTCAAAGGTCATTCGCTTTCATCCAAGCCTGAACTGGATGCATGACGATATAGCGGTCGATGCGGCATTCATCCCCGGCGCTGAGCGTGTATTCTACCCGGCAATTGAGCTTGCGCAGCGCCGTGATCTTGTCGGCGACCTGACCGAGCAGCGTTTCCAGTTCCTTCGATAGCTGCTCGGCGTCGCTCACGGCTTGTTCCGCATGACCGGCGGCTAAGTAGGGTCAGGGCCTCCGTACCACCCGTCCCGCGCCTTCACCGCCACATCGAATGCCTGCAGTGCTTCCCGCATGAACGCAGCAAGGATGAAATCAGGCGTGTCGCTGCCGTTCTCAAGAGAATAGCTATTGATCAGGCTTTCGAGCGCCTTCGCGAAGGTCGGGCGCTCAGTCGGTGAACCGGTCAGCATCATTGCTTCCCAGTCCTCTTGCGATGCCTTCAGGTCTTGAGCGCCATGGCGGAACGCTTCGATATCCTGTTCGCTCATTGGCATCGAAAGATCGACGGGCCATTGATGGTTCTGCCGGGCGTATTCCAAAACCTTACCGATAGCGCCGGGGTTGCCGAGAACGGTATCGAGCGCATTCTGCTCAGCGGCGCAAACCGCGCAATGCCGCCGCCCGCCGCAGTCAGCTTTGAACCCGTCAGCGCGTTGGAATACGTGGCCGTGACTGATCATACTCTCTCTCCTTTTTTTGATGGCGCCCGTTCGAAAATATCCGGGTGTCTAAAATCCCATTCCCTCGGCCAATTGTCTTTCATGCCTTCCTTCACCATATCCTTATCCAGTCGGCCAAATTCCGCGTGGGCGGCAAAGACCTCCTGCTGCGTCAAAAATTCCGGGTTTTCTCGCTTCACGCCTTCTCTCCCTTTTTCATCATTGGCGCGTAAGGCATCACATCGGGGTGCTGGACTTTGATGGATACCCCGAGAAACGTAAAGCGGTCCCGGTGCGGGGTTTCGTTGACGGCAGCGAGCGCCTCACCGCACGGCATTCTTGCCGCCTTCAGGTCAGCCTCGAACTGCAGCGCCTGACGCTGGGTCTTGAACTTGAAAACGATCTCCGCGTCGGACGGGATGACATTCCCTTGATTCAGAAAGTTCGCAAGGTGCGCGATGCCTCGCATGAACGACTGATCCCGGCTCATTTGGTTTTGTCCTCAATAAGCGTGGCGCGCTGAAACCGCTGCTCCTCAGCTTCGCGCATGATTTTGTTGATGTCCTCATACATCTGATCGAGAACATCGATGTTCTCAAATCCCTTTTGGTTCTCAGAGGGCTCGCGTTGCCCCAGCATATTCTTGCCGAGCCACACCAGCATCGTAGCGGCGCCCGGGCCGTCACGCATCGCCACCTCAATTTGCCGGCGCCGAAGCGAGGCTTTCCCGGTTTGTATGGCGTCGTCGTAAGCCTCGCGCGCTTCGGGCCTGCGGACGAAGAAAGCGTATAGGGTGCTTTCCGCGATGCCGATAACGGCGGCGCATTCCCTGATCGTGCATCCTATCTGCCCGAGCCCGCGCAATTGCGTGATCGTGTATTCGTCGTCGAGGATTGCGCCCGGCCGCCCCCGGCCCGGTCTTGGCGCATCTTCCCTTGGCGGTATGACCTCAGGGTCGGGGCTTGCCTTGCGTGAGAACCGGGGGGATTTAGGTGTTGGCTTACGCTTTGCTGCTGCCACGGCCATTCCCTTTAACTGTCTCCGAAAAATCCGGCGCCCCTCAGAACGCCGGATCGGTACTTTTCCTTATTCGGTGGGTATTAGACAAGCCTCTGTTTCGCTTCGAAGGTTATTGTGGATGGAGACTCGTCGTTCGGGCGTGAGATATTGAAATTGATGATCAGCCCGCGCTTGATGGCGTCATCAATGGCGTCCTTTAGCTGCTCGACCATCATCTTGATTTCTTCGGCCCGCTGCTTTGCTTCCTCTTGCGTCATACTCATGCTGCCTGCTCCTTTTCGTCGATGTTGCGCTCAGCAACGGTGAAAGTCATGGCGACGACCCACGGGTTCCGGCCCCACGATTCGTAGCCGTTGACGTATTTCCATAGCATTTCGAAAGCGCCTTTAGGCGTGTCCCATGCGTTGTTCGGGTGATCGGTGTCGAAGAATGTCCAGCCGAACCTGCCAAGCCTGATGCCTTCCGCCACCGCGTCCGGCACCGTGATGGCCTGCACCCGCTCTATCTTCGTTGCGGTCAGGTTCAGTGTCAGGCGTGAGGCCCATCGCGGCATATGGATCGACGGCACCGGGGCGCTGCGCTTTTTTCGGTAATGATAAAGGTCGACCCACTGGTTCGAAGCCTTTTCGGTGTTCTGGATCGGAATGATTGCGGCGTCAGCCTCATAGCGAACGCAATCAACACCATCCTCCTCGCGCTCGATTGCCTTGACGTTCTCCCGCACCCATAGGCGGTCACCTTTCTTGCGGCGCTGCCAGCCGGAAAGCGTGACGTATTTGTCCATGCCGTCAGCAACCGAAAGCATTCGATCTGGATAGTAAGGGGCCATCATTGTCGCCGTGGCCGGGATCATGCCGTCCTTTGCGCTCCTGACCGTATAGAGCCCGCGCCGGGTTTGCGTCTTCCGGCCGGCAACGAGCGCCCGCACCATTGACGGTGAGAATATGATCGGGTGGTCACTCATTGCCCGCCGCCTGTCCCTGAGATCGTAGTCGTCGAGACGTAGCATTGCCCCGGAACGGCGGTGGCGCTTGTCGGCGTACATTGCGTCCAGCCCACGCCGTTGTTCGGATATCGGTATATCTTCCCCGGGACGCCGGCACCACCGCCGCCCCCTTGATCAATAACCCTTGTGACCATTGGCCCGGGGGATTCCCTCACCGGGCGCTCCGGGTCAGGCCCGGGAACGCCAGTGGTCAGGCCGGCAATGAGCCCGGCGGAAACGATCAGAATTGCGAGTGCGTACCTCATTTACCTTTCCTCCGTATTGTCCATCGCTCCTCAGCGTTGACGCCCATACCGTGGCGCCGGGATTTCCAGCCCCAGCGCTTCAGGGTTGCCTCCATCGCCGGCACGGGCTCAAGGACGCAATGTCTGAGCCCGGCCGCCTCAATACCCGCAATGAGCCGGCGGAACGCGCCCGTGCCCGGGTTGCGCGCCCGTATGGCTATCAGCCTGACGGTATCACCCTCCATCGAAACGACGACACCGGGGTGCCAGTCCTCGAGTGGCAGCCAAGGCTCGTCCCCGGGCTTCACAATTCGGCGCCCGGCCTTGATTTCGTCGGATCGCATGATTGCCGTCATATCGAGCCCCATCGCTCTTTGCGCGACCAATCGGTGTAATAGGCTCACGGCGCCTCGACCTCAGGCGGCCTGCCGGCGAGCCCGCAATAGCCGTGGCTCGGACGGTTCTCACCGCGCTCCCACCGCCTTTCCGTTTCGTTGTAATGCCAGCCCGGGGCGTCGATGACTTTCTGCCGCTCAGTCCGGTCTTGCGGCGCAACCTCGATCACCTCCCATTGCCAATACCCCCAGCGCCAAGCTTGGCACTTGTCACCGATGCACCTTTGGTTCGGGTGGTGAGGGTCGAAGCCCGGCCGCATCATCTGCGGGCATACCTGCTTCTTTGCGTCGTCAGACGTTTTGAGGGTTGGATAAGCCTTCGGATCGAACATTTCAGTGATCCTTATTCTTATCGCTACGGCTCATTTCAACCGCCGGCCTGTCCCAGCATTCGATCAAAGCCTGCCTGAGCCCGGCCTGCATTTCATCGAACTCCTTTAGGGCTTCCTCCTGCGTTATACCGGACGACAAGGCGTAGCCGTGAAAGCTCATGGCCGCGATGTTCAGCGCCGCATTGATACCGACCTCGGCATCAAGGTTCATGGCCGCGAACATTTGCAGAATTGCGTTCGTGATAAACTCGATCTCCTTGGCGTTCGCTGAGCGCTCAACATTGTCACCAGTTAGAATTTGCACCATTGATCAGTTCCTTTTTTCAAATTTGACGTGGCCGGTCTTGATTGCGCGGAGAGCTTCCTCCCCGTATTCCAGTCGAAGGTTGACGCAGCAAAGCGCGAGGTCTTGTTCGTTCATGCCCGGCGCCCGACTGATAACCTCAAGCATCACCATCGTGTCGTCCGTGATGCCGTCAGCGCCACCGGCATCAACGATCTTCTTTCCGGCGTCGCTGAGAACCATCGAGCCATCAGCCAGCCGGTTTATGAGTGGGGTGGGGTTTTCGGGTCGTTCCTGTTCCATTCGTCGTCCTCACGTTGCTTTTCCAAGATAGCGCGAAGGCGCCGCTCGACGTGGGCTTCCGCCTGACGTGAACCGAATATGTCGGTGGCGATTTTGTAAGTATCCCAGCCGCGCCGCCACGCTGCTAAGATCGTTTCATCGCTTACGCTCATTGCGTAGCCTTCGGGTTGCGACGCGGACCCTAGACAAGTTTTGACGTCCATGCAAATGGTCGCTCCGGGGAAAAACCCCGAACGCGAATTGACGGAGAAACCCGATGGTTAAAAGGCGCAACCACGCAAGTGATCAAGCAATAGGAGCCCGCATCAAGACGCGGCGCATGATGTTAGGAATGTCGATGGAGACGCTTGGCGACAAGCTCGGCGTCACGT
>ERZ650311.459-NODE-459-length-26044-cov-18.319674_pt1 | contig 26044 bp, 44 predicted proteins | sample MGYA00376247_ERZ650311 | MGnify/ENA primary metagenome ERZ650311 (study PRJEB26733, sample SAMN07839324) | wastewater metagenome | biome: small river; feature: stream; material: water | place: USA: North Carolina | collected 2016-07-28 ...
GAAGAACAGGGTAAAGAGTTTGGCGTTTACACAGAAGGAGGCCCCGCATAAAGCAACCAATCAACTAGCAGCTCAGTGCGTGGAAGGTGAGCACATGGATGGGGGTTAGGGAGTGTTTGTGCTTGGATGCCGACGGGAAATGAAAAAAGATCGTGATGTTGTCGCTTTTTTGTGGACAAAGTACGAGGCGCAGTTAGACTGATTCCCATGACGACGCAACTGGTTCCCGCCAACCTCATCAGCAGCCAGCGCTTTCTCGACGAAAACACCGTCGAGCAAAAGCAGGCCGCCGAGGATTACACGGTCCAGTACGCGCTGGTAAAAATCGACGGCACCGAGTACATGGTGGTGGTCGATGGTCATCACAGCCTCGAAGCAGCGATTCGAGATGGCGTTGAGCCAGATCTCGAGGAGTGCGACGATGAGACCTTCCGCTTTGCCGCTCGCTCTCCTGAGGCGTTTTTGGAGCAGTACCACCACGGCGACGATTACTACTACTGTGCGCGCCCAGAGGTGCTGGTGTGGCAATAAGCAAGCGACTGAGGTCAGCACGCCAGGCTGCGCGCATGACGCAGCAGCAGGTCGGAGACAGCCTCCGACCGCAGCACACGCGCAAAAACGTGTGTAAGTGGGAGCACGGACAAACAGAGCCCTCCCTTGTGACCATTAAACAACTCGCCGCCGCGCTCGGTGTAACGCCGTGCTGGCTGGCGTTTGGATGCGAGGAGACACATGGCAAGTGAGCCGCGCACGATCAAGGGGCCGTGCTTTGACGAGTGCGAAAGAGGGATCCACTGGAACCGCACTCAGGGGACGCACAAGTGGTGCGGGTGCCAGACGCGTGGAAAGACGGAACCACACGAAAAGATCGAACATCCGCTCTATTGCGACGATCCGAACGTGGCGCGATGGGCGATTGAGCAAGAGGCTGATATTCGCACGCATCCGACGTGTCTAGCCATCGCGGAGGATTGGCAATGCTGGGAACCGTAGCCAGCCATGCAACGATCATCAAGCAGAACGAACTTTCGCTCGGGGAGAGCATGACCCCCGATCAAGATCGGATGGGCACTCGCGCAGCCTCAAAACACCGCTGTCTCTGCGGTAGATACATCGGGACGGACGGCTGCGGGAAGTGCCTGCACTACGTCTGCGCACGGTGCAAGAAAGTGGCGGACCACACCAACGGAACGACTGACCATTCCGAGTTGTGCGATGCGTGTTGGTCTGCGGAGTTTGCCGACACTCAGGAGGCGATGGCATCATGACCGACTATCAGAAGGGAGTCCGCGCCACCTTCGCGATCCTCACCTGGCTCTGCGCTCTGTGCGTGCTCGCGAGTCTGAGCGGGTGCCTGACGCCAGCAAAACTGGTGACGCACTCGGATCGGATGGAAGCTCTCAGCGCTGCGGCAACGTCCCAGCGCTGCGCGGAAGCCGCATACGAAGCTCAGCGCGAAATCCTGGCGCTGCTGGAGTCACAGTCGGCAGCAAATACCTACCTGAGCGCGTGGGACTCGCGCCGGGTCACATACGCGGTCAAGGCCGCAGAGGAGGCGTGCAAGTGATCAAAACAGCAAGCGTGTTGGTGCTCGCGTGGATGGCGCTGGTTCTTGGCGGCTACACGGAGCCAAATTGCATCCGAGATCGTGATTGCACGCACGGTCAGCGCTGCGTGCAAGGGGAGTGTGTCAAGTGACGCCAGCGATCCTGACCGCAGCCGAGCAGCTACTTACGGCGGCTGACCAGTACCTCGCAGCGCGCAGAGCCGAGGACGCAAAACGCGCGCTGCCTAAAGTCGAGGAGTACGTTCGGCGCGCGAAGGAGCGCGTCGAGAGGTGGAAGGAGAACAAGAAACCATGAAGCTTGCAACACTGTTGATTCCGTTTGTCTTGGCTGCCTGCGGATCGGATCATCTCGCCCCCAAAACGCAGGCGCTTGAGACGGTCCCTATCGAGGCGTTGCCCCCGTATAAAGGGGGACAGATCCTGCATCCGTGGCACTTCGCAAAGCCAAATGCCCAACGATTTCCGCAGCGGAGCGTAGGACTTGGGAGCGACCCCCAATGCTTTTTGGCTGACTCCTACTTCCGGTCGTGTCTGATCTACGAGTGCGCAGCCGACTATTCGTGCGCGACTGGAACTTGCGTGGACGCTGCAATGGCGTTTGATGCAGACAACTCGGTTCCGGGCGAGGACGCGAACGGCGGCACGTATTGGGAGTCTGGAGGCTGGCGCTACTACCCACTTCACATGGCGGTCTGCGTGCGTTAAGGTCGGACAATGAAACTGTTTACCTCTCTTGCACTTGCTGTCTCCCTGTCTCTTGCTCCTTCCGCTGCTAACGCAGCAATGGGGCCGCTGCCGCAGTGTCTTGGAGCAGACAACCCAGACCCATGTGGATGGACGATAATTGCTCGCGGTTCGCTTGAGCTGCGCACCGACGGTTCGGTCGAAGTCTACAACGCAAGCGGTAACGTGCTCGGGGCGGCTGTCACAGGCGGCGGAAAAGTGCAGGTCCTCATGAGCGCGAACACCGTCGCCGAGTACCAGGTGTTGTTGTCTGGTTCGGAGGAGGTGCCCAGCGGGCGCGCGCCGCAGATTGGGCGCTATGACAAGTGGGCAAGATACTTTCGTGTGACACCCGCAAGTCCGATCAACACAGGAAAGCAGTGGATCGACTTTGTGGTGATCGGTCGCTAACGACTACTGACGACCGATGCAGACGATGTCAAAATTGAGTGCGTTGGTCGTCGGGTTTGATGGACACAACACCTTGACGTAGCCGGTGTTTTTGTCCGCGTCGATGACCGCAAAATTCCCCATTCCGGTGCCAGAGTCGTAACCGGTCACGCTGACTTGGTATTTTCCCGCCACTGCAAACGCATCCACAAAGTTGATCTGGATCTTGTTTCCGCCGACAATCGCGGCACCTGTGACTCCCTGGTTGTCTTGGACGGTCAGATTTCCAGCTCCATCTGTCGTGATCGTGGCCAGGACTCGCGCGGTGTTTGCAGGCGCGACCCTTCCCTTGATCGAGTCGCTCACAGCTGGATGCACCGGTGCGGTGTACTCGGTGTACGACCCGCGCAGTGTCCCCCTATCTGGAGCAAGCGTCCCGGCCACGACTGATTGATCTGCCATCACATGCAGGTTGGTATGGATAGAGCCAGTAGCCTTGACTGCGTAGCCCGTGCCAGTCCCAACAGCTTCCACGCCGTGGCCGTCCGTTCCGCCGCCTACGCAGCGCGCGCCGCATGGATCGCCACCCGCACCACCGGTGAACTCACCACCGCTACCCGTTGGCCCGCCTTGACCCACGACACCAGCAAACGCGCCCGTGCCTTGGCCAGCTAGACCAGGCGCTCCGCCAGCGCCTCCTGTGCCAAAAGCCCCGGCATAATTGGCCCCACCTAGGAAGCTTCCGCCAAACGAGTCAAAGCCTTCTCCTCTGACTCCGATCACGCCGGTCGCAACACCGATTCCTCTAACGCCGTACGTACCAGCACCTGAACCTGCACCGACGACGCCATGACCGCCACCGCTTCCGCCGACACCGTATAGACCCTCAGCCGTGCCGTTGCCGATAGCGTAGACTGCTCGGGTATTGAGCAGCGTATTAGAGCAGCTGATTCCCTCACCAAACGTCTGGGTTCGTGTCCAGGTGTGCGACTCTGTTTCGTACGAATCAAGCCAAAGCAACCAGGCGTACGCATTGTAGAGCAGCCAGTTTAGCCACTGCGCAGGTGGCTTTTCAGCCACGTCAAATCCAACGTCTTTCTTGCCGCTGGGAGGATTGACGACGCGCGCCGGGTCGGCAGTGACCATGCTTGCCCAACGCGGTAGGGTTGAGGATAGAGGCTTGCTCATGGGATTCGTCCTACGGGAGTGGTGCGCCGTTCAAACAGCAGCGCAACGGTTGGCTTGAAATTCTCGGCCAGATCGACACAGGCACCGCGCCTGCACTTGGCCGGTGGTTCGCAATCGCGATCCGCGCTGCACTCGCGGGCCGATGATGCGAGCTGCTGCTCAAACTTGACGAAGGCCAGCAAGCACGACACCAGCGCAGCCGCTGCAAGCAGCAGCACGAGCAGGCCGGACACAGGCGGAAGGTTCGCGATCTTCTCTCGCACTTCCTCACTCGGGGCCGCAAGTAGAGCGCGTGCTTTCAGCCGGTTGTCAAGCAGGCGCAGCAGCGCGCCCGCGAACGCCAACACAGACGCTATTACTTCAGGGTGGTCTTTCAAGTAAGCAAACATCGTTAGGTAACTCCTACCAGCGCACCGCCGGTCGATGGATTCGCTTCATCTCCCCAGCCTTTTCCAACCGATGCGGGCAATGTAATCATGGCATTGAGCGAGTGAGGGCTTGCCGTCGCCGGAAAGCCGGAAATGGTGGTTGGTGTCTTACTGGTGTAGGCCAGCGTCTCGGAGCCAGGTAGCCCGTCATCAATCACGATGGTCCCGGTCGCCGGAAAGTCTGAGGTATCAGCAACTGTAAACGACGTGGCACCAACCAGGGCCGCGACCGTCAGCGGGCTTGATGTCGCGGTGACAAAAGCGTCGGCATCTGGCGTTTGTTGCCATCCGAATCCCGACCCAATACCAGCGCCGCGTGCTTGCTTGATAAACGAGCTGTAGATCTGCGCTTGCGTCGGTGTGATAGCCAGCCCGGTAATTCGGAGCACAAACGCTGCTGGGTAAAATTCAGTCAGTTTGATCGTGGCTGACGGTAGCAACGCCGAGCCGATGAGCAGCCGCACGACCTCGATCACGTCCTCGATCGTGCCATCGCTGCGGTTGACACGAATACGGGCCCTTACGCGCAGCCGGTAATCAGCATCCAGCGCCCCTTGTCTCGGCTCTCCTACGATGCGCCCAAGCACGTCGAGCGCCCAACCGATTGCAGTGTCCACGCCGAACTCGGTGAGCAGCTGCCAATAGGCGTCCTCTATTGCCTGATACTGCGCCGCCTCGCCGCGAAGGATGGCCGAGATCCGAGGCTTGCGAAACTCCTCCGCGAGCCTGGCCAGCATCTTGCCCTCGTGATCTAGTTCGTGCTGCACGTCGCCCATGTTACGGAGTCCCCGCGACTGCTGTTACCAGGATGCGCGCCGAGTCAAACAGCGCAACCTCGCGGATTCCGATCGCGATATCAGATGTTCCTACCGGCGCAGGTGCTGTCCCAACGCGGATCGCTGTCACATTCAGCACGCCAGGAACAACGTCAACCGCTGCGCCGATGCCCCAGCTGGTGACATCCTTGCCGAGCGTGTAGCCGTTCGCTGGCGTGAGCGCTGCGAGGATGGCTGCTTTGACCTGCGCCGACCCGTCAAGCGGCCACGTCGCGGCGTTGTATGTCACATCGATCTCGATCCAGATCGAGTAAGTCGTGGGACGGGAGAACTTGATCGTGTGGGAGATGCCAGTCGAATCGACAACGGTCCCGGTCACGCCTCCATGAGGACGGATGCCAGCGGGTTTGGTGTTAAAGATGGTTTGCCTGATATCCGCGTCGAGGCCACCGAGAACCACCGCCTCGAAGCTGTGCGCCGGGATTCCATTCACATCCACAACGTCGGCGTAGTTCTCAAACACAATGCAGTCGAGCACTGCGTTCGCGGTGCCCTGCCCGATCTTGAGGATGTCGGCGCGGATGGCTGGCACGGGGCCATTACCGCGACCTGCAAGCTCTGCCTCACGGCGGTTGCGCAGCGATGCGTCCGTTTCGACGTAAGCGCCCACCTGGGCATCGCTCATGTTGCGGACGGATAGCCAGCCGCTGACAGGTGACTCGATTGACGTGATCTGCCCTGTGAGGGCTGCGAAGGGTCCAGGGTCGAGCGCGGTGAACGTCACATCTACCGCCGCCGTCCCATCGCCCACGTAGGACCATGTGACCGTGGCATCCACGATGGCGGACCCGGTGCCACTCGGTCCCGTGCCGACAAGTGCAGACGTTCCGCCGGCCACCGCTTGGTACACCCGAGCGGGGGCCGCACCGTTGGTCACGCGATCGCCTAGCGCATAAGCCGTGTTGACGGTCCACGCAGAGAGCGCTACCAAGGTCGCGTTCGCGTCGGTGTCGAAGCGAGTACCAACTACCGGAATCGCTATCACCGAGACGACAGGAACCAGTGTTGCCGGGTCGCCAGTAAGCGCCACCGTTCCTACGGTCTGCCTCTCCTGGTTGCGCGTGGTGCCGGTGATTGCACACAGGATGTCCAGCGCTCTGCCTGTCGCATTATCAGGGTCAAAGCTCGACGACAGCGCCTGTCCGATCTCCCACAACTCGGCCATCCGCTCCGCATGCAGCCCGATGCGCTGCCCGGCCACGGAGTCCGCAGGGATAGAGCCGTCGGGTTCGCTGCCAAGCTGTGCGCCGAAGGTCGACTTGTAGACCGTGTCTAACTCCTGCTTGATGACCGTCTGCGGTTTGGGGACAAAGCCCTCTGGTAGGAGTCCGTAACTAGGCATTTGGGAGTCCTGAAAGGTTGATTCCTAGCTCCCCGAGGTTTGTGGAAGCTTTGAAGTTTACCGACAGCGTGCGCGAGTACGCCGCAAAGAGGAGATCAAGAAATGTGATTTCCTGAACGCCAGCGACCGACAGAATCGCTTCGCGGAAGATTTCGCGGATTCGCAACAGATTGGGATTCTTGACGAGTATTTCCTCGTACCAGGGAACCCCCGCGTCCTCGTCGAGAAACCACTCTCCTTTGAAGAATCCCAGCCGCAGCGTCACCTGCTGCTTGATACCAGGAAGATCGCCGGTCATGGCAAGCCCGGTCGCGTCGGCATACTCGTCTCCGTCCTCGTCGAGTCCGAAGTCGGTGATCTTCTGGTAGGTGGTCATTTTTTCACCTCGACCGACTGGCTTAGCAAGCCGGAGGTCGGAAAAGGATCAAGAGGGAACGGCGGCGCAGTGGGTGCTGACGACGCGCCCGCTGGCGTGGGGTGCGTGTGCGTGTTGGCCCATGCTATGAGCGTGTCGAGGATTGACTTCAGCGTCTCGCCGTTGGGATGCTTTTCAAGTTGCACCGCCGTCGTCGTGCCGATGCGGATCTTGCTGCCGTCAACGTGGATCTGTAGCCCGTCATCCTTGCCAAACGTAGCCCGGTCGGTAGGAGCGCTCGCCAGTGCATGCCCGAAGTCGCGGAGCCCTGGCAGAAACACCGCGTCAGTCAGATCGTGCCGCCGGTCGTCAGCAGGGTCTACCGTGCCGCCAGAGACGAGCCACTTATCAAGGCTGGCCTCTGAGAACACGATGAGCCCGGTATCTCCTACGGCCACTGGGAAGGTGATTCGATAGCCGCCGCTTCCTGGGAACTGCACAGGGACAGCCGGGATTACGGGTAGCTCGCGAGCTTGAGCGGTTCCGCTCTCGTCGGTGTAGCGCTCCTTTATGAGCGGTTGAACATCGGCCTTTTGAGTGGCTGCGTCGTACCTCACCACCTTGCCAGGAAGCGAAGTGTGCAGGTCGGACACGAGCGACTCCCTAAACCGTGCGAGCAGGTCTTGCAGTGTCGTGTTTCGCGTGGTCACAGGGTCGCTCCTTCGACTGACGTATACCAGTCCTGGCCTGCGGTGTCTCCGCTGTGCTCGACCTTCGCGCACTTGACCGAGACGCCGATAGGGAACCGCTCGCACTGGATCTGTACCTTGGCACCTGGCTTGATGTTCGCGTTGAGCAGAGCCTTAAACTTGAGTTGAGGCTTGCCACCTTTTTCGAGCGGTGCGCCGAACTCAGGCGAGCCGATCAACCCAGATTCCGGCGTGAGCAGTGGCACGTCTTGCCCGCTGACTTCAGAGGCCGACAGGATCACAAGCTGCTCGTCCTGTATCGACCACTCGTAGCCGGTGCCTTTTAGCACCTTGTCGAGCTCGCGGCTCACTGGCCCCGATAGCACAATCCCCTGCTCAAAGCTTCCGGGTATTGCAGCCGCAGCCTTTGCCGAGTTGCCCAGGCCGAGCCCAAGCTTGGCCGACAGCCGCTTGATCACGTCGGACTTGCTCGCCTTTGGCCCCAAGCTCTCGGAGAGCCGCGCAAACTGAAACGCTCGCTCGCCATCTCCGGACTTCAGGACCGTCCGCCAGTCCGCTCCCTCGCGAACGTGGGACACATGCCGCACGTCACCTTGAAAGATCTGCTTGACCCCGGTATCGACATAGCCGCACTCGAGTACGAACTTGACGCCCTTGGTTTGCAGGGCCGCGCGTCGGGTCGGTGACAGGTTTGTGATCGTGACCTCTGCCGTGTTGGGCTCTTTGGCTGAGCTTTTTTTGACAGAAAACTGGACCCGCAAGTCCTTGATCTCTGTCACGTCCGCAGTGAGGCTCTTGTAGTCCTCTGCTACTCGGTTCGCAATGAGCAGCCGAACGCGCCTATCTTGTAGCCGCTGGTCAGCCACCGGACGCCACCACCTGCATGTCTGCCAGCGTCCAGTATCGCAGACGCACCCGGTCGCCCAGCTCGCCATAGCCGGGCACTCGGGTCACGGTGTCCAGGTTGTAGAGGTCTTTGCCATCGATCCAAACAGGGTCGCGCTCGGAGTTCGCCGAGTCCACAAATACGAGCATACCAGCCGGACGCCTGGGGTCCGTGCATTGCAGCACGCCGATAGGCCAGCCGACGACGCACTTCAGGGAGCCCTGAATGATCGATTCCTCGGCGTCGTACATGTGCATGTAATACGCCGCTTCTCTGGTGTTCCACGCGAACTCCAGACGGTAGATCAAACCGTCAAGCTCGACGACAACGGTAAAGTGTGGGAGGTCGGAGCGTAGTGGAATTTCGACCATCTTAAAGCCTCAATGACGAGCGAAGGCCGCTGATTTGGTCGAGTGCCTTGCTGACCCCAGCATCGCCAGCTATGTCACGGGCTTCGCTGGAGTAGTTCTTAGGCTTCGCAAGCTCTGCCGTCGGCTGTTTCCCGGTGTCCTGTTTCTTGTGGGACTTCGGGGCCTTCGCGACCACCACCTTTGTCGAGCGGTTAAAGACGATCCGTACCTGTTTGAACTGCGCAGTGAAGTACAGAGCGCCGCCGGTCTTGGATTCCTTCGGAACGGACAGCGAAACAAGCGCCATGTTCTCGTAGGTCTTGTCCCGGGTCACAACCTTCACCGGCTTAGCGGCGGTGCGGATTGCATCCAGCTTCGCCCATGCCGCGCGCCCGTACCCGGTCGTGCTGGTAGGCGGCTCCTGTTGAGTTACCTGCACCGATGCGCCGCCTACCTCGATTGAGCGCTGTACCTGCCTTGACCCGATCGGCGTGTCACTCACGATGCCAGTGATAGAAAGCTGCACCGGATCGGGGCGAATGTGATCCGTGATCTTTGCGCCACTCTCAACCGGATGCTCTGTCACAGTTGATGTTGCCGTGTGCGTCTCGGTGACAGTGCAGTCGAGCGCAAGATCCCCGATGAGTGTCGGCCCGGTGTACTTTTCGGTAGCCATCTATCGAGTCCCCACCGCTGCGGATGCGCCTTCGATTTCAGACGACATCCATTCAGACCACAACCGCTGCGATTCATTGGCAACGTCGGTCGCGCTCTGGCCTGGTAGCTGATTGATGACCGGCGCATAGGTCGCCGTGATGCTCTTGCTCTGCACAATGGGGGCCGGCGCCGCACTCATCATGGGGGTCTTGGGCGCAAAGAGGCGCTGCGTCGCTCCCTCTGCCGCGTTACCTACCGCCACTCCAGCAGAGTCCAGAGCGCCAAGCACCGCGTTGCCGCCGCGTTTCAGGGTGCCAGTGATGTCCCACTTCACATTGGCAATGCGTGCCAGCATATCGAGTCGCGTTATCAAACCGTCAATCTTGGTTGCCATCCATGAAACACCGTCGAAGATCTTCCCAAATATGAACTCCCAAGCTCTTCCTACGGCACGCAGGTAGATCAGCACCGAGCGCAGGATCTTGAGCATCCAGTGTTCGCCGGCCTTTGGCCCCTGATCGATGAAGTCTGATACGAGCTTGGCAAGTTCCTTCCCGACATCGCCGATGAGCGACTTCCCGCCATGAAGGAACACCCACAGATCCTCAAGTGCCAGGAGCACGATCGCAATCAAGGCAGCAAGTGCGATAAACGGGGCCGCCGCCACAACCCAAGCCGCAGCAGCAGCTATCGCCGATCCGATCGCGGCGGCCCCGAGCGCGATAAAAGAAATCACCGCCCCCGCGTTTGCAATTGCGATTGCTGCAAGCGAACCGACGATAAGCGCGGCGAACAGCTTCCACCGGGCGATCACGAAGTTGAGCGCACGCCACACCAAATCCAAACCGACCCCGACGGCCTTGATTGCTCCAGCGATGCCCCGCATTACAGAGCGCAAGCGCTGAGCTATCAGTTCTCTGTTTGCCTTGATCCACCGGACCATGGAATCTAACAGTTCCTTGAATCCCGACAGCAGCGGCCCGCCGATTGAGTACCGGAGCCCGTCCGCTGCGGCCTTAAGCTTGTCCCACGTATCGCCGAGATCATCGCCGGCTGCGATCGTGTCTTTGTCGAGCACGATGCCGAGTTCGCGCGCTTCCTGCCGTAGCTCTGCTAGCCCATCTCGACCTGCTTGCAAAGTCGGGATGAGCGACGCGCCGGACTTGCCAAACAGAGAGACAGCAGCGGCCACCTTGCGCGCACCGTCGGGCATCGCCTTAAACTTCTCGGCGATGTCTCCGATTACAGCGTCAGCGGTGCGCAACTTCCCGCCCTCGGTGATCTGCACTCCCAGCTTGCGAAAGGTCTGCGCCGCCTCTTCGCTCCCGCTGGCCGCCGCAGCCATGTTGATCGAGAGCTTGCGGATGCCATCCGACATCCCTTCGACGGATGAGCCGTTGAGCTTGGCCGCATAGCCGAGTTCCTGGATTGCGTCCGTCGTGACGCCTAAGGCTATTGAGGTGTCATTGAGAGCGCCCGCTGTCTCGACCGTCTTGGTAACGATCTCCGCCAGCCCATCGCCCGCTTTGACCGCACCACTGACAAGCAGCCCAAGGCCGGACTTGACCGCGCCCAGCATGTGGTCAGCCACAGCAAAAGAGGCAGCGTCGACACTGAGCCCAAGTTTTGCGAACAGCTCACGGACTATCAACGTCTGCTCCTTTCCTGTTTTTTGCGCATCCTACGCTCGGCACCCTCGTAGGCGTCAAGTAGGTCGTTCGCTTTACGCACGTCCCCCAGCGACCAGTATTCCCCGATCTCGCGGAGGGTCGCTAGCTTGGCGTGGACGATCCGCCAGATTGGCCACTCGTCGGCGAACCATTCGATCCCAATGAGGGGCTCGCCTTGCTCTGCGCCTTCCGTCGTGCGTCGTCGAGCATCCCGACCACGATCCCTCGAAAATCACCGAAGTTGACCTCGACGGCGAACAGCGCGCATTTCAGCAGGGTCAGCACGGACCCCTGAAACACGATGTCGCAGACTGCGAGCAAGTTCTGCGGGCTGCCGTACGGGTCAAGGACCGCTCCGGTCAGCAGCTCGCGTGTGATGCCCTCCATCTCCTCAGGGGACAGTGCCGAGAACATCGTCGGTAGGTGCTGCGACAGGTCGATATCGCCGACCCCCTTGGACCCAGACGACGCCAGCGCCGCGAGCGCCGGGCCAATCGAGCCGCCAACGGTCTTGAGCAGGCGCACAAAGAGGCGCTGCCCAGCGAATACGGGAAGGGCTTGGACCTGAACGGTATACCCGTCAATCACTCGGATCTGAGGTTCACGCGGCATTAGGACACCTGTGCCAATCCGCCACAGACAAACTTACCGTCTGAGTACACCCACTTCCACTCGCGACCTGACATCTCTGCGCCATACGTGACCGTTGGCCGCTTGGCGACTGTCGCCGAAGGAGCCTCCAACACGGTGCGTCCGTTCATGTCTCGAATCAACAGCGGCCCCACGAGCTTTGCCGCAACGGCTGCCGACAGAAAATCGTTACTTGCAGCCGACGCCATAAGTTCAGAGGTCACACTCCCGGAGTCGTCGTTCCGAAAGACAAACACAGTTTCCGCCCCGTCGGTTCCGACAACCTTTGTGACGCTATCTTCGCCGCTGCTGTGATCGATCGAGATGTCTCCGCTAAAGCCGGTGATCGTCTGCCCAGCAAACGAGAAGATTAGTTTCTTGAAATCCCAGGTAGAAGTGGCCATGGTCGCTCCTAGTTGGTCAGGGTGCCAGTAATGTACGCGACGTGAATCGCGCCCGCAATCGGTGCGGTGAACGAGTAGCCGCGCAGGATGCGAGCTGACTTGTCGACCAGGGCTTGCGATGCCGCCGTGGGAACTACAACGGTATAGGCGTCGGTCAGGAACCCATCACCTACCGACAGCCGCAGACATCCGCGAATCGCATTGTCAAGCTTCCCGATACCGGCGTCGGTGTACGGCACCTTGTCGGAGTTCATCACGACGAGTGCAACCGCCTCTTGAATGCGCGCCTTGAGCCGGTCGCGTCCTCGGATAGTGTCGATCCATTCACCCGCCGCAACCTTGCCCTCTGCCGTGATATTACGCCCAGCAATGGTGTAATAATATCCGGCATTCTTGGCGATGAGGTTCTGTCGCCAAGTCTCCGTCATTTTGAACGGCGGGACGGTTCCCATTGCCGAGATGCCCGCGAGGGTCTTGCCGCGCCACGTCTCCGAACCTGGGATGTACGGGAGCAAGCGCCCGAAGGTGGCCGCGTCGATGAACTGGCCGTTGTCCGGGTGGTACGTGTCCCAGGTTCGGAAGTAGGCTGCTGTCTGTAGCGCCTTGCTGATGTCGGTGGCAATGCCAGCCGCGACCGTGGCGCACTCGGAGTCGATGACCTGGACACCATAAATCTTGTCCTTTGATTCCGTCCAACCAGCCGCCGCCAGTGTACACGCGCTGCTGTTGTACAGCGTCATCAGCGCGTACCAATCGTTATTCTCGACCACGATCGCGTCCAGGTCGGTCGCGATCCCAGGGTTGGCCGTGGTCTGCTGTAGGGTCAACAGCGCCGGGTCGGTCGGGTAGAAGCTCATCCAGTTCCCGACCGCGTTCCCGGTGAGGGTCAAGAACGTGTTGGGTGCGACGCCGCCGATTGCAGCCGTAAAGCCCGCCGTGGTCGCAGCCGCCGCGACCACAGCTTGCAGCAACACAATGATTTCGTCGTTGGTCGCCGTCCCATCCGAGGTGACATCGAACTGCGTACCCGCAAGCACGACGCTGTACTTTTGGCTGTTCAGCACAGAAGCCACGGTCAGCTTGAAGATCATTGTCGGCTTGAGCGTGCCGCGACCGATGACCAACTGTTCCGGGCGCGGTGTCTGCGAAAAATACGCATTCGCAGCCTTGTACTCCGGAGTAGTGGTGGCGAAGTCAGCAGCGACGCCCGTGATGCTCGAATAGGTCCGGCTGCGTTCGGTCCACCCCGTCATGGAGTAACCCAGGATCAGCCCAGTGCCGAAGCCCTGCTGAGTGAGACCGCCGGTCTGAAGGCTGATTGAGACGTTGGCAATATCGGAAAGAGGCATGGTTCTCCTTACGGCGCGATGAAGGTATCCGCCGCGACGGTGTCAGTGATTTCGATCTCCGCGATGTAGCCTGTCCGCTCGCTGGCTTCGTCGCGACTGTAGAGGCGCATCAGTACAAGCGCCCGCCCCTGGTAGCCCACCTCTTGAATGTCCGGCGTGTACTGCACAGACCCAAGATCAAACAGAGTGATTCCTTGCGCGTCGAGTAGCGCTAACTTCGACGGCAATTGCCCCACGGTTTGCAGTTTTGACAGGATGCTTTTGGCATCGCTCGACGTAGTGACCGCGCCTGTGAAGCACTCGACCTGTAAGGACCACTCCCGATCACCCTGGACAGACTGCTTGATCTCTTGCCCCGCTGGCTGTAGCAGGTCGGTCGAGCTGCGTAGCTCATCAGTCCCAAGTACAATCGGGCCAGACAAATGGAGCGTGATGTGATCCGCTACCTTCGCATTTGTATTCTGGTCGCGCCACAGGACGCGGGCAGCGGTATACCCGGTGGCTGATACCACCCACGCATGCAAAGCGTCCTCAATCGCTGTCCAGTCCATTACGACACCACCGCCCGGCAGATGGCCTTGTAGTGCTGTGCTCCGAAGGCTGACCAGTGTTCTAGGTGTTCGACCTCGTGTTGCTTATCCCCGATCGTGATCAGGTCGGGCAGGTACCCTCCCTCGGTTCCCGCTTCGGTTGACCCTATGTAAAGCCGCGTCGTGGTGTAGACGGTCCAGAGGTCCGCGCTGATACGACCGTCGCCAAGCCGTTGTAGGTCGCGACCTGACGTTGGTTGCGCGCTGGCACGGATAGACAGCGTCGTGGTAGTCGGAGCTTGCGCCCGCCCATTGATCGGCGCTGTCTCTTGCCGTCTAGTAACGGTCAAGGTTGCGTTTGCTAGGTTGGTGATTGAGTCGGTGTAGCTCACTTGCCACTCCCGAACGTCGCCCATGTCACCGCGCCAACCATCCGCCCGGTGTCAATGAGGGTCCGGACGCCATACCTGAGCGCTGCTCCGTAGCCCTTCACGAACTGGCCCTTACTATTGCGCCGGTTGTGGGTCTTGCCCTGCTTGCGCGCAAGGGTGCTCGGTGCGTTCGGCGGTTGGATCTGCTCACCTTGCGTAACGGTGTTTTTGACCGCCGCCGAATACTTCGCGCCGAGCACGTTGAGCGCTTTGTCTACCGTGAGCTTACCGTCGACAATGTGACCGAGCAGCCGCTGCATGTCAGACTGGACTTCCCCGCGCGCCTTGTCGAAGGTCAGACCGACCCACGAACGCGCTGGGATGTGTGCGGTCCCGAACTCCATCGCTACGGCAAGTTGCCCGTTTGTGATCCCGTCTCTGACCTCACTTCCTGCGCGGCCATCGTCAAGCACACCGACGCGGACATGGACATCACTTGCGGCAAGGCTCTTTGCGAGAGCTTGCAGCCGGCGCCATCCCTTATCCTTGTCGGTGACTTTTCCCATGGTTCACAGCAGAGGCAGACGGCAGTTGAGAGTCCCTTCGCGGAGCCGCAGTAGTTCGCGACCCCACTTGGTTTCGGACCAGCCAGAGCCCGACGTGTTTTGCGTGATTGCGTACTTGCGCTCCACGTCGCCGACCTTTTCGGACTCGACTTGTCCGCTGGCCCCTGACACCCCTTGCAGATAGAGCAGCGCCCGGTGCGCGCAATAGAACGTCCACGCTAGGTTGATTTTCGTACCCCATGCGTCAGCATCAAGCTCAATCGGCGCGTCTGCTAGTATCGCGGTTTGCGACGCTAGCGGCACGCCCGAGGCTTGCGGCTCGCAGTTGGTGACATCAACCCAGGTGATCACGGGCTACTTCTCCGCCTTCTTGGAAGCTTCCTTTTTCGGCGGCTCCTCTGGTTCCTTTGCCGGTTGCTTGGTGGCATCCGGTTCGGGTTCGACAGGCTTCGGATCTTCGACAGGCTTGACCACTTCGACGAGTTTGGACAGCCCAGGATACTGCTTGGCCAGCGCCTCGAAGTCCGGCAGATCGTGCTCGCCATTGCCCAGCACATGTCCCCCGACGTGGATCGTTTCGCGACTGCGGTTGATGACCTTGGCCATGGCTTAGATCCCGTCCGCGTAGGTGATCGTCTTTGGCTTGCGCGCATGCACGCCGCCGTACTCAGCAATGCAGTCGATCACGAAGCGCAGACCGCGCGCCTCTGCCGGGAGCATCTGGAACTCTCGCGGCATCTTGTAGAACACCGCATCCACCTCGGGCCGGTACGCGACAGCACGCTTGACACCGAGAGCGCCAGCAGTGTCGCACGCATACCACGGCTCGACCGACTTGATGAAACGCGACGTGCCCAGGAAGAACTCGAGGACGGTCGTGTCGCTGGTCGAGCTGCGCGGCTTGGTGCTGATCAGCTCGTAGCTGTCCAGCGGCAGCAGCATCTTGGTGGACATATCCGCTGACTTGGTGGCGATATGCGCAGCCTTTGCAATGCCGTTGAGGTCGGTCAAGATCTCGTCGCTGGTCTTCTGAGTCCACAGCGGAGAGCCCAGCGCGCCGTTCGGCACAACATACATGTTGGTGCTCGTCTGATTAAGCAGACCAAGCATGTTGTACTGGATGTCTCCGACTTGCAGCAAAGCATCAATGTCCTGCTCGATCGCAAACCGGGCCGCACTGGCCAGCGTGGTATCGAGCGACTCGTTGGCGTAGGCGGCGTGGGAAAGGTCGAGCACGCTGTACGCGAAGGCCCGGCCCAGCGGATAGACACGACCCTGCGTCTCGGTGCGGCTCACATTGACGAGCGGAAGATCGGTCGCCATGTCGGCAATGATCTTGCGCTGGCCGCCACCGTACATGGTCTCTTCCTGGTACCCAAAGAACTTGGCACCGAGAGCCATGGGCGACTTCGGCACGAATTCCCGACCGCGCAGCGCTGGATAGACTTCCTTGTAGACGGTGGTTTCCATCTCCAGAAGCTGGCGCGCAAGGTAGATCGTCTCGCTCGCGTCGCGGGTGAATCGCCCGGAATGCACCAGGCTGTCAAAGTATCTCTGTGCGGTCTTGCAAAGACTCATGATGACCTCGTCCCTTACGACTTGTTGCTCATATCGACTTCGGCGATGATCAGATCATTGAGCACGCCCGACGAGCGCGCAATCACCTGAGCCGTCATGTCGATCGTGTCCGCGGCCACTGCGGCTGTGACCCACTTGCCAGTGCTGGTTTGGTAGTGCAGTCGCTGTCCATCTGCAATCGAGCCGCCTGCTTTGACGCGGATACGTCCATGCCGCAGCACGTTGACCATGGAGCCAGACTTAATGCCAGACGTGCCAAGCTCTTCCGCCGCATAGCTGTGCGAGTGCACGGCAATGCCGATCGGCGTGTAGTTGTAGTCAGTGCAAAGCACGCAAACTTTTGCCTCCAAGCCGCTTACCGATGCAACGGGACGCCCGAAAGGGATCTCCGTCGCTGTGGCCGTACTCGAAACTCGACTCTCGATATCCACCGCTGGTCCATCGTCGGCAATCGCGCCTTCGATTCCAGTCGGCATCACCGTCCTGTAGGTAGTCTGGGGCATCTTACTTGCCTCCCTTGTGAGCGTTCGCGAAACGATTCAGCATCTCTTTACGAGCCTCTTCGGCGGGATCCTCGTCGGTTGGCTTTCCGTCGAGACGCAGCGATCCCGCTCGCGGTGCAGCCGCCGAATGTTCAGCGCGTGCAAGAACAAGCGCATCAAGCAAACCGACGACGTACTCCGGGCTTTTCCCGTCGAGCTTGATCGATGGGTCGAGCTTGGCCACAATCTTCCGTCGCTTGATTTCGGCGTTGTCGGTTTCGGAGACTTCCGCGTCGAAGCGCTTGGCCAGATCAGCAAGGGACATATCCTCGCGGATCTCGCGCTCGATCGTCTGGCGCAGCGTCTTTGCTGCGGCTGCGCTTTGCATCGCATCCAGCCGCGCTTGGAGTGCATCGATCTTGCGCTGCGCATCAGCTTTGACTGCAGCCACTTCTGCGCTGGGCTGTGATTCAGCGGGCTTCTGGTCAGCCGTCGAAGGCTTGAGCCCATTGCTTTCAAGCATCTTGACCACTTCCGCAGCCAAGTCGGCGGGGATGCTGTACATCTCGCCGCCGAGTTCCATCATCACTTCATTCATTGTGATCTCCTGTGCCGCCCCGGCGGCGTCCATTCGTATCGCGCACGCCGGACCAGCCCGGCCTGCGTCAACCAGAGCAACGTGATTGCCCCGGATATTGCGTTGTACCGCGTCGTACTTCTGCCCCTGCCAAACACCCGGAGTTAGTTCAACGTCCGCTGTGTAACCGCACGACAACTCAGACTTACCGGCGTCGAGTGCTTCAATAGCTGACGCATCTGTGATCATCAGCGACGCGCGCACTTTGTCTCCGTCCGGAGTCACCACCTCTGACACGCTTCCGACGGCGTACTGCTTTGCGTTATCAGCTGTCAGCATGTCACTCGGGTGATCGTTGGTGACAGGGACGAGCGCGAAGCTTGCCAGTGAATCAGGGTGAAACACTTCCTCGGGCGGACGGAACTCACGGACTGTGTTGCCCTGAGCATCGCGATAGACAAAGATGCCCGCGCGGGTCAAGTACCCCTCCGCACGCAGGAACCCGTTAGATAGCCGCACCGGCTTACTGAGGGGGCTGCTGTTGTCTACCCGTAGGACGCGCATGTTACCACCGCATATTGCGGATCTGCCCTCGGTAGTGCAGACCAGCGGGAACCGTTACCGTATACGCGCGCTGTAGCGGTGCATCGTCACCAGAAAAATGCAACTCGTGCGACAGTGTTCCGACAGTCGCCAGTGCCGAAGAGGATAAGCAGCTAAGTGCAACCAGAAGACTTATAATCAGCCTTGTCATGCCTGCACCTGCCGCACATTGCAATTGCTAATCACTGGTCCGCCTGTCGGAACAAATAGGCATACGCGCTCACCTGGAGCAACGGAGCCGAGAACCAAACGATCCCAAAACCGATACACACCAGCGTCTACCAGTTCGCCCACCATCGGCTTATCAGGGGCAAACGGGATGTACCTGAACCCGCCAGCATTGAGCGCGCGTTTGCGCAGCAGAAAGATCTGATTGGTCCCAGAACCGTCGGTAACGCCTTCGATCTCCAGCACGTTACCAGAGCCGTCCAATTCGACGACTGACCCAGACGCCATGGTCGGCTCTACATTGTCCGCTGGCAAAGTCGTCGTGTGACCAATTGGCACGAATGATGACATGCGTGTCAGTCTGGCAAGCCTTGTGTCAAAGTGTCAAGCCCCTGATGTGACTTTTTGTCAGCCCAGCAGATCCGAGAAATCAGGGTCGGCATAGCAGCGGCAGTTGACCGCCTCGCCGGGGTGGCCCTCGGAAGGGGGAGCGCCCCACTCGAAGCTATCACCGTCGAGCACTTCATGCTCCTCGCGTACTCGGTTGTCACGCACGGTGCGCCACACGTACCGAGTCACGCCAAGGTTGACCTGCCGCTGCTTGTTGATGTCTCCGAACAGCTTGCCCACTTGGTCGCGAGCAATCAGCGCAGCGCGGCTCTCGGTGACTTGGCCAGCGTGGGCAAGCCTGCCCGCGATAGTCTCCCAGCGCGAGCCAGATACCACGCCCTCCTCGACGATCTCGGCGATGTCATCCGCCATCCTCTGACCGAGGCCCGTGATCAGTTGCGCGTTTGTCTCGGCAAACTGCGCAATATGCCGGGGGACATTGCGATCCAAACCGGAGAGTTTGCGCACGTCAATCGAGACAGCAGCCCGCGCTTGTTTGGCGAGCTGCGCTCGCTGGAAGTCCGAGGTCGCCGCTCCATACTTGGTCGCGATCGGGACGATGGAATCAGCCTTGATCGCCTTGCTTAGCTTGTCAGCCGTCCGCTTGACCGCGCGCGCAACGTCACGATCGTTGTCCATTCGCACTGGTTCGGGCTGTGGCCACTCGCGCTCAAGCTCCTGGATCAATTCCGCGAGCAGTGTTTGCAGCACTCGCACCGATGGACCCAAAGCCGCCAGATACTCCGCCGCGATCCGATCTGGTCGCGCGGCTCTAGGCAGTCGGCGCATTGCCACCTGCCCCGCCGCTGACAGCCTGGGGAGCCTGCCGTGCCAATGGTGTTGTCTCCGTAGTTTCCGTAGTTTGGTTGCTTTCGATTGGCGTTTGCAACTGTGCCAAGACACTGGCTGCGCTGCCCGAATCAATCTCAGTCTCGGCGCTGTACTCCTCGCCGCCAAAGCGCGAGTTCCGCAGTTCTTCCGACGTGACCACGCCAAGGTCAAAGTTGATTTGGTCAGTCTCGGCAACGATCTTGCGAGTCTCGGCTCGCTCTTTTTCCGTCGGCTGCCACAGTGGCGGGAACTTCAGCGACCAGTTTTGAGGCTCGATTCCCCGCGTCGGTCCTGACTTGCTGGCAAAGAGCAGCTTTAGGATCTGCTCGTATGCCGGGCGCACGTCACTGGCTTGATACACGGCGACCGCATCGTACCAGTTGCGAGCATCGCCCTCGCCCGTGGCATTGAGCCCGCTTGCCGACTGACCGAACAGCTTACTGATGGGCATCCGAGCCGCAGCCGCTAGCCTCGTCGATAGCTGGGACAGCACATCAGGCACGCCGGTCAGTGCAGTCGTCTTGCGCTCGTAGTCCTCTTCGGAGTCGAGCAGGATCGTTTTTGCCAGCGACCTGCCAAGCTCGACGGCTTGCGCTCGCGTCGCGACGACTTCGGGACTGTTCGCCGCCAGAATCGACGCCAGCCCCTTGATCTTCATGATGGCGACGGAGAAATCAAACATCGTGTAGCCCACACCGAGCCACGATTGATTAAAGATCCGCAGCACATCCCACACCAGAGAGAGCACAGAGTCACCCCAGCCGTCATTCTCGGTCGGGTTGCGGTCGGTGACTCTGCGACCTGGAAAGACGACAAGCCGCGACGCATGCACCTTTTGCCCGGTGCCGACGCCTGAAAACGACTGCACCTGATACAGCAGCGGCTTGCCGTAGTTCGGCGCCATTGGGTCCTCTTGGTACTGGACCGCAGTCAACTGCCGTCGCTCGAACACGGTGAGATGGCGGATTGCTCGGATGCGCTGGACCTGAAGCGGTTGATCTGGCGTGTCCCCATCCACTGCCCCGACGTAGATGGCCGACCCGCCATAGGCCCGTTCGTACTGTAGCGCCCTTTGAACCGCCTTCTTAGCGCCAAGGTCCGCCAGTGCCGCGAGGATTGAATCGACCGCCGCCGCGCGCTGGGTAGCATCCTCAATCGATGCAATCGTGAGCGTAGGCGTCTCGCGCAGTGCGTCATGCGGAAGGGCGGTTACGATCAAATCCGCCATATCATCGCCGCGCCACAGGTCTTCGCACTGCTGCTGCGACAGGACCGTAGGCACGACTTCGGCGTAGGTGCCCTTGTCTCGCGAGGTGCCCAGCCCCGTAATCACGTTTTGCCAGCCGTCGTAACGGACTGGCTTAGGCGGTGCTTGCTTCGCTGGTCTTCGTGCCATTTTGTCAACGGCTACGCGAATCGCGACGCTTTGTCAAGGCTACATGGGAGCGCCCATCAGTGCCAGCGTGTTAGCCCGCGCTGCTCCGTCCTTGCTCACCCCATCCCAGTAGCATATTCCGTACCGCAGCGCGTCGCATGCATGGTCGTTCTGCTTGATCGGGATGCCATCCTTTTTGGCTTCCCCTGTCGAAGCCGTCGAGGTATCAAAGCGGTAGCCAAGCAGCTCCTCGACCAGTTCGGTAGGTCGGCCTGCTTTGGCCAGGATGCTATCCGGCGAGTGTGCCAAACTCCCCCGGTGTATCCAGATCCTGCGGCTCGACCGCGCTGCAAACCGCGCAGTGACAGCCTCCACGCCCTCACGGATTGCCTTATGAGCCGGGAGCGTTGCGCAGCGCCACACGCGCTCTAGTTGTGCCCGGCCTTCCGCGTCATGGTCGGCAACTACCGCCTCGTACCTGACCGCGCGCGAGTCCCTGGACTTTTCGATATCGAGCGCGATCTGTGCAAGGTCTGAAACCAGCTGCTGCGACCTGTAGATCTGCCGGTACACATGCACGTCCTCGGTGCTTGGGTCGAGCGCCTGATACTGCACTGTCGTCGTGAGCCAACCGAAGTCGACGACCTTGATCCTGCGCCAGTGGTCCGGGATTACAAATGGGTCGCAGAGATGCACGCCCGGCTCGTATGGCCAAACCATGCCCTCTGCGCTGATCCACTTGCCGAGCAGCAGCCGGTCGCGCTGTACCCCGGTGAGAGCTTCCAGCGTGGCGAGGTAGTCGCGGTCTGCGTACGGGTTGTCGTACGGACTGATCCATGTGCTCGCGATGTCCGGAGACTCAGCCCCGATGATCCGCCGGTTGATCCAGTGGTTCTCATGGTCGGGGTTGCACGACATCAGGCACTGCCGCCAGCCCGCCGCCTTACCTCGAAGGCGCGTCATCAGCACTTGGTAGTCATCAAAGCTGAGCGCGTTCGCCTCCTCGATCCACAAAAAATCAACGCCGTCACCGCGCCCTATCGACTTCAAAGCTTCCCGCTGTTTCTCGTCGCTTACACCGGCATAGCAAAGCATCGAACCGTTGCCATACTCGAATCGATGGTTTGCTTTGGCGTGTGCCGCCGATGGACCAATAACCGTCTCGTCGAGCAGTGGGATTACCGAGTTGCGAAGCGACGAGAAAAACTTGCGCACCACCAACCCTGTCGAGTTCGGGTAGCGCTGCATCAAGGCGTGGATTTTTTCAGCGCAGAAGATAGACTTGCCGCTGCCCGCCCCGCCGTGGAATAGGTGCGTGCGCGTCTGACTGCGCCATGGCTCGACCTGCCAGGGTATCGGGGCGAAGCGGGCGGCGTATGGCACGACCTAGTCCTTGACCACCTGGACTTCGACATCCCAATCGGACACGTCAAGCATCGGGCTTCGCGGCTCTGCGATGACCACTCTGCCCGCGTCCAGGGCTGCCTTGTGTATCGTCTCAAACACCTTCACCATAATGTCATCAGGCCCAGTCGGGCGCTGACCTTTTTCTTGAAGCATGTATTCCGGTAGCTCATTCATTTCAGCAGTTCCCGCTCGACGTACCGATCCAGCGCGTTGGCGCATGCCAGCCGCCCGACCTTCCGCGCCTCCGCTGCCTGATCCATGCAGAGCTGCAAGAACTCAGGCGTGCCGTACTGCGACTTTGGGAACAGGTGCCACTCCCTGGTGATTGGAGCGGTGATCACATCAGTGCGGGTCAGATCGCGTTGATACTGTTCGGCCCCAAATCGGCACGCACAGTACTTGACACCTCCGGTTTCACACTCGCTCGGATGGTAGCGGTCGGGAGGGAGTAGTTGCGATACCACTTGCGAGCACTTGCAGCCCTGTCTGATCAGACCTGACCCGCGACAGGCTGCGCAAGCGAGCGAGCGCACCGCGTCCTTCACGTCACGGATTGTCACCGGGAAGCCGCCCGCATAGACCAGTTCGCCAAGCCGCTTCTCAATCCCTTCCTCTATCAGCGCCGCCATCTCCTGAGCGCCTTCCTCTCGGTGACGCTGCGCTTCTAATGCCTGCCTTGTGAGTGCTTCGTATTGCTGCTCTTCGGTCACTTGGTTGCTTCTTTCCCCGGTGGGTCCGGCCAAACGTCTGGCGACGCCTCGACCGTGTACGTCTTGAGCGGACCCCGGTTTGTCTTCGGTGGCGCGATCTGGTGACGGGCTCGGACGAGGGCGGCGATGGTCTTGCCGATGTCGTTCTGCGTCTTGTAATCCTTCTCTCTGCCAGCCGTCCGAAATGCCGCGTACAGTTCGCGTGTCACGTTGCGACAAATCGCGTTGTCGCTCTCGGTGAGAGGGATCGAAACCCCTGTCAGTGGGTCGGACGCCACCCGCTCCAATCGTTCGGCCTGCGCCTTGGCGAACTCGGCATGAGACAGGGCAGGAGCTGGCCGGACTGGGATCGTGGACTCGCCGCCGTCTCTTGCTTGCCCGGCGCTCTCGATATCCCAGGCCCTCTCCTTGGCTAGTCGAGCATGCCGGTAGACCGTCTGGTCTGATACCCCGTACTCCTTCGCCAATGCGAGCGGATGCGCACCGGCTGCGAGCTTCGTGAGTAGCTCTGCGACTTGCTCCGCGCTGAGTTTTGGGGGCCTACCTGCTTGCACTGGCACTTATGATAATTACCACACTTTCTTATGTGGTGACAATAATCAGACGGGAGACGTTTTATAACTAGACAAACGGCCCGATCTTTAGTAGCCCAGAGGGCAGCACTTTACCACCCCCGCCCTCAGTAAGCATAGCTGCGCCGCTTACTGTCTCTAGGTCTTGCCCGTCGGCTACGCCTCGGGCGCTCTGAAGAACTCGGGTGCGAAGCCGACAGCATCGGAAAGCGCCCGAAGTAGAACCTCCGTCGGGTGCTTCTGCTCTGCCTCCAGGTAGGAGACGTACACCTTCGACACGCCGATCTTCTCCGCCAACGTGTGCGGCTCGGTTCGCGGGTGTACGCGGCGCAGCACCTATGGCAAAGCCCCAAACAGGTCTTCGGCCACATCCTTGGGAACGGTTTCAACCCAGCGCGCCACGGACTCCTTTAGCGCCTTGAGCTTTTCCGCCGTATCTTCGTCACCGAGGCCACCGGCCACGACCCAAAGGAACGAGGTATTTTTGCGATTGGGGGCCAAGTCCACTTCGCAAGATGACGTTTTGGTTTTGATCACAACCTTGAGTTTTGGCTTCACTTTGTCACCTCCTGAAACGGGTCCGCCGGAGTCTCCCGGCGTGACCACTTTGCTCCGTCGAAAAAGCCGGAGTCAAGCTTGCCGATCCAACCACTGCGCTCGTTAGTCCCGTAGCCCCTTCGATCAAAGAACGCCGTCAGCCCCGGATCGTAAGACACCGAATCCATTTCGAGGACAACCGGAATCACGCTGCGGTTTGGGCGCGTTGGCTTGGAAGGGTCAGGGTTGGAGCCGCGCTTGCCAGGCTCTATGCTCACCCAATACTCCCCCGGCTCCGTTGGCCGGTCGGTGGTCCAGTTGGGTGCCGACTCCATCCCGGCGCGGTAGGCCATGTGCATCGAAGCAACATCGCCGGCACGCGGACGCTCTCCAATCGCTGCCATTGCGTCGAGCAGGAAAGCGCGAAACCCCGGCGTTTTCTCGTATCCGCACGGTTCCGTGGTAAAGAGCGCGTCGATATATTGCTCGTCGGTCATCATGCCATCATCCTCGGCGGCACGTTTGGCCGCAGGTCTTCGGGTTCGAGCTTGGGATTGGGCTCGGTTTGTTCGTCGTCGCTGAAATGGCAACTGCACATCCAGACGTACTGCGCGCAGTCGCAAACCTGTCTCCCTTGTGAGAAAGACACTACCACGACCAAATCAGGACGCAAGCGAATTCGTGCAGTTTTGTTGCTTTTTTCGATCTCTCGTCGGTGATCAGAACGGGATATCGTCCTCGCTCATGTCTTGCGCTGTGGCCGTGGGTGGTGCTTCCGCGCGCTCTTGCCGCTTTCGCTGATGCTGCGGCTGCTGCTCGCGCGCGTCACCCACGAACACGACGTTTTGCGCTACGATCTCCGTCGTGTAGTGCTTCTTGCCGTCTTTGTCGTCCCACTGTCGGGTTTGCAGCTTGCCCTCAATGTAAGCCTGCCGACCCTTTTGCAGGAACTTGGCGCAGTTCTCTGCCGTCTTGCCCCAGGCGACGACGCGGTGCCACTCGGTGCGCTCTTGCTTGGCGCCCGCTTTGTCGGCGTACGATTCAGAGGTCGCTACGCGCAGCTCGCACACTGGCTGCCCGGTCGGTGTGTACTTCAGTTCGGGATCGGCACCAAGTCTTCCGAGAATCGTTGCCTTGTTGACGCTGCTCATATGTCCCTTTCCATGTCGGCGCGGATACGCCGCCCGTGTTCTTGCGCGAGGTAGTAGAGAGAGCGCGCCAGGATAATCACTGCCTCTTGGTATCGCTCGGGATTAGCGAGCACCTTCGGCACCATGTCAGATCCAGCGCGCCGCACCTCGCCCTCTGTCATATCGACCGCCGCGACGCGGATTGCTTTCGCTCCGTCGGGTAGTTTGTTTGTCACAGCATGTTCCCGCGTTCGTCCGTTGGCCAACGGACTTTGTTTCCGTTCGCGTCGCAGGGCCAATACCTGGCAAATTTCTCATGTTCGGTAAGGATGTTGGAGTCATTGAAATGAAACCAACCTTCGTCGCCAAACCGTCCTATTGCGCCTGTTTCATCCTCGGCGACCGTGACCAGCCATGGTCCTGAATGGCCACGCCTTGCGTTTGCGGATGGCCAAGGACGCATCCTCGGGTTGATCTCGCGCACTAGGGACTGGGGTGATAGCCGATGCTCGGCGGCAAGTCGCACAAGGTCGTCGTGCAAAAACACGCGAAGTACAGTCGGCCCGCGTTCAAAAAGGCGATCACCATCTGTGGGTTGCCATCCGTTGCGGGATAGCCACCCGTCCACCATGTCGATGGACAGTCCTTGATACTCGTCGAGTTCGGTGATTTTCATCGCAGCACCTCAGAAGTAGTGGATCGGGTCATCTTCGCGCATCGGCCCCGGCTTGC
>ERZ650311.461-NODE-461-length-26035-cov-17.472055_pt1 | contig 26035 bp, 27 predicted proteins | sample MGYA00376247_ERZ650311 | MGnify/ENA primary metagenome ERZ650311 (study PRJEB26733, sample SAMN07839324) | wastewater metagenome | biome: small river; feature: stream; material: water | place: USA: North Carolina | collected 2016-07-28 ...
CTGGGCTCATAACCCAGAGGTCGTAGGTTCAAATCCTGCCCCCGCTACCAATGTAGTTAAGGTAAATGGCCGTTCAAAGAGAACTTCTTTGGGCGGCCATTCGCTATTCTCTAGGGCCATGAGACCTCAACTCAATCCAGCCATCTCGGGATATGCACTGCATGTGATGACCGCTAGCGGTGCAGCAGCGGGACTCCTTGCTCTTCAGGCAGTGATCGATAACAACGTCCGTGGTGCTCTCTTGTGGCTCTTGGTCTGTCAGGTTCTTGATGGTCTCGATGGGCCGATTGCACGAAAGATTGATGTGGTTTTTAACGCTCCTCGCGTAGATGGGTACGTACTCGATCTCATCGTTGATTATGTGACATGTGTAGTAGTGCCTGTTGCTTTGATGGTGCGCCTTAATATGTTGCCTTCTGAATTTCAAACGTTGATCGCAGCGACGGTTCTTCTGCTCTCCGCACTGTGGTTTGCTCGCACCGATATCGAAACTGACGATCACTGGTTTAACGGCTTTCCAGCTGTATGGAACTTGGCTGTGCCGTCATTTTTGATTTTCGATCTCAGCCCACGCGTTGTTGCAATCACTACTGTATTGCTCGCAATTTCGCAGCTGACAAATGTTAAATTCCCACACTTGGTTCGCGTCCTCAAATGGCGTGCATTTACTCTGCCATTTGCAATGCTCTACATCCTCAACCTATTCATCTTGTCCTGGAATTACAGCAACGAAAGCGGCGTTCAAACTTCAGCGGTCTCAAACGTCATCATGATTGCATTCCCTATCTACGTAGGTGCAATCTCGCTGATTCGAACCTTTACAGGCTCAGAAGAAGATTAACGCTTCTTGCCTCGAGGGATAACTTTCTTAAAAGTCGGAGTTGAATCAACAGGAGTCACCGTCGTTGTATCAGGGGTAACATCTAGGAAGACAAGTTGATTCAAAGAATTCACGCCTGGATTAATCACAACGTTCTTTGTCGCACTAGCCTTTATAGAGTTCGATACTTGAGCTGGAGTAAGCGATGGGTTATTGCTCAGGAATCGAGCCACAACTCCTGCAACGCTCGGAGAAGCCATTGAAGTTCCACTGATTGTGTTGGTGCTATTAGCGCCAATCCAAGTTGAAGTGATTGCAGAGCCTGGTGCGAAAACATCAAGGCATGAACCAAAGTTGGAATACGAAGCGCGGTAATCGTTGGACTCTGTAGCACCGACAGTGATGGCGTCTAAGACGCCTGAAGGAGAGTAATTGCAGGCATCTGCATTGGAGTTACCTGCTGCGACTACGACTGTGATGCCCTTAGAAATCAGGTTACGAACTGCGCCGTCGAGAGTTGAGCTCGCAGGTCCTCCAAGACTCATATTCACTACAGCAGCATCGCCAGCGCGATAGTTTGCTGCGATCCAATCTAAACCAGAGATAACAGATGAGTAAGAGCCAGATCCCGTGCAATCTAATACGCGTACAGGAATCAAAGTTGTCTTCTTAGCAACGCCGTATTGATTGCCACCGATAATGCCCGCTACGTGTGTTCCGTGTCCGTTGCAATCTGATGAGCCACGACCATCAGCCACAGCGGTAAATCCTGAAGTCACACGACCACCAAAATCAACATTTGTAGCATCGATTCCTGTGTCGACAACAAATGAGTAAGAGTTAAGACCCATTTGATCGCCATCATTGAATGTGCCACTAAGTGGAAGTGAAAGTTGATCAATGCGATCTAAACCCCATGGCGCAGAGCTTTGTATAGCGGTTGATTTCACCTCTAAGTCATCTTCAACTACAAGCACATTCGGATTATTTGCAAGAGCTTGCATCTTTGAGAGCGGACCAGTGACAAGGGCGCCATTAAATATCGATGAGAACTGTCGCTTCACTTGTGCGCCCGAGCTCTTCAAAAGTTCATCAGAATTTCCGCGTGCTAAGCCAGGTTGGAAGACAACGATGAAGTCTGAACAAGGATCTTCTGCCAATCGCTTCTTTGCCGCAGCGGTTACTGATTGGCAATCAGTTGATGTGCGCGAACGGACTACGGATGCCTTAACTGCCCGTGAATTGACCTTATCTGCAGGTACACCGGCAGCTTTGAGCTTGACGTTAGAAGATTCTTTAGCAACCGGGTTCTTAGGATTCTCCGCCTTAGAGCTATCTGAATTATTGGAAGAGTTGCTCTTTGTGGCTGAATTTCCACCCGCATTGCTGTTAGACGAGTTGCCGTTTGAAGAGTTTGTATTCGCAGAATTTGTACCGGCAGCATTACTTGAGTTTCCGCCGGAATTTCCATTGTTGCTATTGGAATTTCCATTGCCATTGCTCTGAGCCGATGCGCTTGTGCTTGGATTTGCCTTGCCATTATCTTTCGCATAAATCGCGCTGGATCCCAATGACAGGGAGAGCGCGGTTGAGAATGCGACTGAAAAGACAAGCGAATTCTTCTTCATAAGACCAGTTTAAGACTTCTGGCCCAATGAGGTAACTCCAGTAACTAACGAATTCTTAGTGAATTGGTCACAACAAAGAGGCTACTCAGCGCCATTGCTGCAGCTGCGTACATCGGTGTCATCAATCCCATCGCTGCAATTGGTAAGCCGATCGTGTTGTAGGCAAATGCCCATCCGAGGTTTGTCCGGATTGTGCGCAATGTGCGTCGCGAAAGATTAAGAGCATCAATCACACCCATTAATTGTGGTCGCATCAACGTGATATCAGCGGTAGAGATTGCGGTATCTGTGCCAGTTCCCATCGCAATACTGAGATCGGCTTGTGCAAGCGCAGCAGCATCATTAACGCCATCTCCCACCATCATGACCTTTCGGCCCTGGCTTTGAAGCTCTTGTACCTTCGAAATCTTCTCTTCAGGAGATGCATTCGCAATAACGTATTGAGAACTAATTCCCACCTGCGACGCAATCAGCAGAGCGGAATCTTGGTGATCTCCTGTGACTAGCCAACTTTCAATACCACGTTCACGAAGCGCTGCGATTGTTTGGTGTGCATCTGCCTTGATGACATCACCAGTTGCGAAGAGGGCGATTGCAACACCATCGACCGCCAAGAGTGAGGTCGTACGTGAAGCAGACTTTGCAGCTGCTATTGCATCCACTAATTGTGAGTCAAGAGCAACTGCGCTGTGAGCAACAGACTCTGGTGAACCAATGATGACGACCATGGATTTACCAAAGGCGTTTACTCGAGCAGCCACACCAGATCCTGGTGTCTGTGTGAAATCAGAGACCGATAACTTTTCAGCTGACTTTGAGGCGCAGTAGTTCACAATCGCCTTTGCAACTGGGTGGTCATTCTGGCTCTCTAGTGCCAACGCAAGGGAGAGAACGTTCTTCTCGGTAAGGACTCCCTCAAAAGAAGCGCCAAGTACTTTCTGAGCTGAAACCGGAATCACTACATCTCGGACCTGCATCTGGCCATCGGTTAATGTTCCGGTCTTATCGAGAACTACTACATCAATCTCTTTAGCAGCAGAGAGCACTCGGGGCTGACGAATCACGATTCCACGAAGAGCTCCACGGCCAGAAGCGACCAAAAGAGCGACAGGAGTGGCTAATCCAAGGGCGCAAGGACAGGCAATAACGAGGACTGTGATTGCAGTTGAGATAGAAACGGTGAGAGTTTTACCTTCTGCGTAATACCAGAAGAGATATGTAGCAATTGCAAGAGTTGTGACTGCAGGAACGAAGATCGCTGCAATCTTGTCAGCGCTCTGCTGAATAGGAGATTTACTTGCTTGAGCAGTCACGACCATAGAGGTAATTCGGGCCATCTCGGTATCGCTTCCGATGCGCGTCGCGCGCACAATGATGCGGCCATTGTTATTGAGCGCAGAACCGATTACGCGATCACCTGGAGTGATATCTACGGGAAGTGACTCACCTGTAATGAGTGAGTTATCGACTGTCGTAATTCCTGAAATCACAATTCCATCAGTTGCAATACGTGCGCCAGGCTTTACTACGAACTCATCTCCAACTTTGAGGTGAGAAATAGGAATCACAACTTCGCTTCCACTTCGGAGAACGGTGACTTCCTTCTCACCAAGAGCCAATAAAGTGGAGAGGGCGCTACTTGCACTGCGCTTTGCACGTGACTCGAGATAACGACCAAGGATTACAAAGAGCAGTACTCCTGCCGCAACTTCGGTATAGAGATCGCCTTTACCTGTATAAGTCGCATAGATTGACCAGAGATATGCGGAGAGCGATCCGAGTGAAATCAGCGAATCCATCGTTGGATGGAAGAAATTTCGAATTGCGGCTCGGTGGATTGGAAAAGCAACAATCAGGATTAGCGGCGTTGTGAGTGCTAGTGCCAGCCATGAGGCAAAGTGGTGATCCGAATTTGGTGGCAATGGCCAACCATTGGAGATAAAGATATTGAAGAGCCAATCGCCTACTGAGTGATGCCACGACATCACCATTGAAATAGCAATCGTCGGAACCGCAAAAATAATCGCAGCAATCAGCGCACGAGCTGCACCCTTGCGATGCAGTGCTGGATCATTGCGATCTTCTAGAAGAGATGCGCTGTAGCCAGCAGCCTTAACTGCCTTAATAATCACCTCTGCTTTGACTTCAGAAGGTGCTAGTACATGGACAGTCTCTGACGCGAAATTCACCGAAGCGCTGACACCGGGTATCGCATTGAGGCTTCGCTCCACAGAATTAACACATGCACTGCACGTCATTCCAGATACAGCGTATGTGGCCGGAACTAAGGTCGCTTTAGAGAGATCGATTTCAGGTAGAGGCTCTGCCTTGGGCAGCTTGTGATGCATGAGATCAATCTGGATATCTTCCACGTCTTTGCTCTTTTCTTAAGAAGAAACTCTTACGCCTTGAGTGCGTCAATAATGTATTTATGGAGTGCAGCATTAGTGGAGACGCCGTTTCCACCATGTGGTCCAGGTACGCCTGAAGTGTTTGAGAAGACTCCACCTGCTTCCGTCACGATGAGATCGAGCGCTGCCATATCCCACAACGCAAGCACTGGTTCGACCGCCGCTTCTAGCGCACCTTCTGCAACCAACATATGTGACCAGAAGTCACCATATCCGCGAGTACGCCAGGCCTTTTTCAGCAGAGCGCGGAAAGGAGTAAGCATCTCTCCCCAACCTTCAAAATCAGAATAAGAAATGGAAGCATCTTCAATTCGAGAAACGCCAGATACATGAATTCTCTTTGTTGTTTCACGATTAATCGTGACAAATGCACCGCCACCGATATGAGCTGACCATCGGCGAAAGAGCGCTGGTGCGCTCACGACGCTGACGACAGTGCGTTGACCACCATCTGGGGTTCTTTCAATGAGCGCAATGAGTGTTGCCCAAGTTGGAACACCGCGCAAAAAGTTCTTTGTCCCATCAATGGGATCGATTACCCAGTAGCGATTCTTCTCGATGCCTTCGTTACCAAACTCTTCTCCGACGATTCCATCATCAGGACGATGAGCATGCAACAGTGCGCGGATTGCTTCTTCGGATGATTTATCCGCATCGGTAACGGGGGTGTTATCGGGCTTGGTTGTAATTGCTAGATCGAGTGCTTGATATCGCTTGAGCGTAATTGCATCAGCAGCATCGGCTAAGCGATGGGCCAATGTGAGGTCTTCACCGTATGAAAAGTGCGAATTACTGCTCATGAGGTAAGTCTACGTAACTCTTTGCATCTAAGAGCGACCGTAAACTTTCAAGGCGCAATTTTCTCTCTTCGCTGTGCTGAGGGTCCTGATTGACCCATTCGTTGAGCGCACACCCATCTTCTGCATGTGAGCAATGAGACATGCAGGTCGCTGCAACTTCCGCGAGATCGGGAAATGCCTCAACGATTTCACGAGGATCACGGTGAGCTAGACCAAATGCACGAATGCCTGGCGTATCGATAATCCAACCGCCCGCTGGAAGTTCTAGCGCAACTGCGCTCGATGAAGTGTGGCGACCGCGGCCAGTAACGTCATTGACGTCACCCGTGAGGCGATCTGCATTCGGGACCAAATCATTGATCAATGTGGATTTACCAACACCTGAATGCCCAACGAGTACCGAAACTTTGCCTCTCAGGATTTCTGCAATCTGATTGACCTGAGCTGAACGCTCAGCAATCTTTGAAGAAGTTGTCATAATCTCAACACCAAGTGCTGCGTACTTCTCCATAAATTCAGGAACAGGGGCCACATCAATCTTTGTCACGACGATAATGGGATGAATCTTCTCGATAAATGCACTGACCAAGAAACGATCGATTAATCCGCGACGAGGTTCTGGATTAGCCGATGCGACGACGATGATGAGTTGATCGATGTTGGCCACGATAGTGCGCTCAAGCTTTGCAGCATCGTCGACCGTCCGACTCAATGAATTAGTGCGTTCATTAACTTTTACAATGCGAGCTAGAGTGCCCTCATCACCAGTGGTATCGCCAACAATTTCAACCGAGTCACCTACAACAACTGACTTCGGACCTAGTTCACGAGCTTTCATTGCAACAACAAGCTGACCTTTTGCTGGACCATCTTGCAATACGCATCCGCTACGACCACGGTCGACAGAGATTACGAGTGCGGTGTGAGAATCATTATGAGCTGGACGATCTTTACTGCGACGACGTGTTGTACGGGATGGGCGGATGCGAACATCAGATTCATCGTATTCACGAGGTGTCATCGGGTATCAACCATTTATGCGAGAAGGCTCTTCCAGAGTCCGGGGAAATCAGTTAACGTCTTGCGAGTTGTCGCGATGTTCTCGACCTCAATGCCATCTACGACGAGGCCAATAACAGCGCCAGCAGTAGCTAAGCGGTGATCTTCGTAGGTATGAAAGACACCTGAGTGAAGAGGAGCGGGAGTGATGTGAAGAGCTGTCTCTTCCTCAGTCACATTGCCACCAAGGCTATTGATTTCACGAGTGAGCGCTGCAAGGCGATCGGTCTCATGTAAACGTAAGTGTCCGATACCGCGGAGATATGAAGGCGAATCAGCGAGAGCTGCAAGTGCTGCAATAGAAGGAGTGAGCTCACCAACATCATGAAGGTCAATATCAATTCCATGAATGCTCTCGCCGCCAGTTACTTTAAGACCCCCATCAACAAATTCAACAGTTGAACCCATCGATGTGAAAATATCGCGGAGCTGATCACCGGGTTGAGTTGTAGAACGGGGCCAATCAGAAATGGTGATGGATCCACCACAGACCATTGCGAGCGAGATAAATGGAGCAGCGTTCGATAAATCAGGTTCGATAACGAGATCGACACCATGAAGCGCACCTGGTTCGACGCGCCAAGTCTGAGCAGCTGCATCGACAGTAACTGTCGCACCGAAATCACGGAGCATCTGCACCGTCATTTCGATGTGTGGCATCGATGGCAGAGTTCCACCCGAATGCTTTACGGTGATTCCATTTGTCATGCTTGGTGCTACCAATAGAAGAGCAGATAAGAATTGGCTGGAAGCACTTGCATCGATAGTGAGATTGCCACCAGGGATACTTCCCTGTGACTTCATCACCATCGGCAATGAGTATCGGCCTTCGTGTTCGATACTGATACCGAGATCCTCTAAAGCTTTAATGACAGGACCAAGTGGTCGCTCGTAGCTGCGTGGATCTCCATCGAAGGCAATATCGCCAGATGCAAGTGCTGCTAGTGGTGGCAAGAAGCGCATGACGGTTCCAGCATTTCCTACATCGACCTTCGCGGGACCCTTTAGGGGAGCTGGAGTGATTACCCAGTAATCACCTTGTGCATCGCTGCCGCTTTCGATTCCAACGCCCATTGCAGCAAGGCCTGCAGACATGAGTTCTGAATCTCGGGAGACAAGAGGCTTGCGAATAATGGAAGGTGCTGTTGCCTGTGCAGCCAAGATCAGTGCGCGATTGGTGACTGATTTAGATCCAGGAATTGTGACGATTGCATCGACCGGGCGCTTCCCGCGAAAAGGCGCGGGCCATAGCGGGTGCGATGAATTCATGGATGAATCGTACCGGGTTACTATTTCGTTATGTGCGGCAGATATGCGATGGCTCAACGCCAAGAGGAGATTGTCGCCTTCTTTAATCTGACTGAGAACGACTCCAATCCCTCCCTTCCGCTCAATTGGAATATCGCTCCCACAAATGAGATTTACATAGTTAAAGACCGCGACCGCGAGAGCAATGAAAGAATCCTCGACAGCGCATCATGGGGATTGATTGCACCATGGCAGAAGAGCTTTGCTGATGCGCGAGCCAGTCAGTCACATGCCATCAATGCGCGAAGTGAATCCATTCATGAGAAGCCAACTTTTCGCGATGCATTTCGCACATCACGATGTCTCATACCCGCGACTGGATATTACGAATGGGCGACGTCGCTCGGAAAATATTCTCCGAAGCAACCTTTCTTCATCACAAGTGAAGACGGTTCGCCACTTTCTATTGCGGGAATTTGGAGCAGTTGGAAAAGCGAGAACGGTGAGGTGATTCAGAGCGCTGCAATCATCACTCGTGAAGCTGTAGGGGAGCTCGCGACAATCCATAGCCGCATGCCTGTCTTTATGCCCCGAGATCGTTGGAACGATTGGTTAGATCCCAAGAACCGCGAGATACATTCTCTTCAGGCGCTCATGCAGCGCGAGCAACCCGCGGAAGGCTTGGTTACCCGCCCCGTTTCTCCCCGGGTAAATCTCGTTGCAAATAATGGGTCAGCGCTGATTGAAGAGATAGAACTGGGTGAGCCAGAGACGCTTTTCTAATGGAGAAGCTGAAGATCTCGGGTTAGGATGACAGCAATGACATCGAAAGATTTGGTACTCGAGAGCGCGGCCGATCGCACCATTCGGTTCGAGCGCGATGCCCTTGCGTTCACTGACCAGCTCTACGCTGCTGCACTTCGATATACAAAAAACCCTGAAGATGCGCGCGACTTAGTTCAAGACACTTATCTCAAAGCTTTTACCTCTTTCCATCAATTCGAAGAAGGAACTAATCTCCGCGCCTGGCTCTATCGCGTACTCACCACAACATTTATCAACAGCTATCGCAAAGGTCAGCGCCAACCTCAGATTGCACAAGCAGAGCTAGAAGATTGGCAGGTTGCACAAGCGCAATCACACACTAGCGATCTTGGAAAATCTGCAGAGGTAGAAGCTCTCGAAAATCTTCCCGATAGCGATATCAAGCGAGCACTCCAAGAGATTCCTGAAGACTTCCGGATGGTTGTCTACTTGGCTGATGTTGAAGGGTTCTCTTATAAAGAGATTGCAGAAATTGTCGGTGCCCCTGCAGGAACTGTGATGTCACGACTTCACCGCGGCCGCAAGCAATTGCGCGAGAAGTTAGCCAGTTATGCAAAAGATCTTGGCTACACCGTGAAGGGAGACGAATCATGAGCTACATCGAAATTCAATGCGGCGACGTTCTCTCTTCAGTAATCTTTATTATTGAAGGCGAGCTCGATCAGCTTCCACAGCGCTCTGCAATTGAAGAGCACATCACTTCCTGTCTTCCATGTAATGCAGAAATTGCTCATGAGCGCGCTATGCATGACTTGCTTCAAGAGACGCTTCGCCGCACCTGCAATGAACGTGCACCCGAGGATTTGCATGAGGCAATTCATCGCCAATTACGTGCGCAGATGGCTGGCAGCACAGAGGTTGTCACGCAGTTCAGCATGACTGAGATTTCAATTGAAATCGATGAGTTTGGAAATATCGAACACCGCGAGATTCAAATTGAGCAGACTCATATCCAGCATTTCATCGACGATGATGGCGATAAGTAATCGTGAAACCGGCTGATGAAGTATTGGGAGCCGTTGGCTTCTCTGTAATGACTGTTCGCCCAGGCGATACAGCACTGGCTATGGGACTTTCCGAGCTTCCTATCGTTGCTACATCTCACTTGTTGCACGCGATGGAATCAGCGACGATTGCTGCCCTCAGCGAGCACTTAGATAACGGTGAAACTACATTCTTGCTCTCATCATCAATCGAACTTCTGGCATCTGCTCAAGTGGGGGATGAACTCCGCGCCAATGCGCGATGCATCGACATCAACGGCAGAGAGTTAACTTTCGAATGTGAGATCTATGAAGGCGAGCGTCATATTGCTCAAGCCGAAATAAAAAGAGCGACAGTGGAGCGAGTAACTTTCCTCGCTCGCACTGCCGCTGAATCTCTTTTGAAGAACTAGAGGTTCGAGAGTGGCAATTACGCCTTCTTTGTCTCCCAGAAAATCGCTGCAATCTCATCGATCTTTGCGATCAATGAATCTGCAACTGCAACATCCTGTGTTCCCTTTGTTCCTGCAGCTCCTGCAAGCTTTGTTGCATCATTGAAAAGTGTGTGGAGCTGTGGGTACTTCTCAAAGTGAGGTGCCTTGAAGTAGTCAGTCCAGAGAACCCAGAGGTGCTCCTTGACTGCATGTGAACGCTCTTCCTTGATTGCAACTGAGCGTGAACGGAAATCAGCGTCTGTATTAGCTGCGTACTTCTCCATGCAAGCCTTTACAGAGAGAGCTTCGATGCGAGCCTGTGCTGGGTCATAAACGCCGCATGGAAGATCGCAGTGAGCAAGGACAGTTGTCTTAGGTGCCAAGAATGTTGTTAGTAGGTTTCTCATGGCTCAAAGATTAGTGGAGCAAAGGCTCCATCGCATACCGGAAAGTGCACCCGTAGACTCTGCGCTATGAGCAAGCGCTTCTCCACCGTCCTCGTTGAGGGCGAATCAATGCTCCCTACCTATGCGCCAGGGGATTGGCTGATGGCCAACTGGGGCAATTACGCCCTGAAATCGCCTGGTTTCTCGCTCGGAAATATCTTCGGCGATCGCGTGCAGGTTGGAGATGTCGTTGTCATCGAACGCCCTGAATATCCAGGAGTCTTCTATGTAAAACGGATTACTGAAGTTCGGAATGACTCACATCAAATTTTCGTAAGCAGCGATAATCCAGAAGGTAATGATTCACGTCAGTGGGGTTGGCTTCCAGTTTCATCGGTACATGCCAAAGTTGTTTCCAGAGTGAGAAAAGCTAAATAATCGACCAGTCATTACCCTGAATGCCAATTGGTAGCGAATTAGGATAATTTCATGAAGTTTCTTAAGGCATCTCTAGCAACAGCCCTCGTAATATCCACGATAACCTTCTTAACATCTGCTGTTGCAGCAGTAAAACCTGGGGATGCTTGCAGGAAATTAGGATCCACTTCAGTTAATGGAAATCTTAAATTCACCTGCGTAACCTCAGGTAAAAAATTGATTTGGAATAGAGGTTCGAAAGTAGTTTCAGCCATCATTACTCCAGCACCAAAAGCAACTCCTTCACAATCACCGTCGCCTGTTGCAACTCCAACCCAAGTGCCTGAACCATTCCAGCCAGCTACATTTGATGATTTGATAGCTCATCCCGAGTCAATGAGCTATTGGGCTTGGAAGAGAAGCTCAGAACAAATCAAGAATTCGACCGCAACCGCGCCTGAAGTTGTCATCCTCCTTGGTCCAAATACAACGTTGAAAAGGACCAAAATAACGGAAGGCATTCTTGCCGCAACTCGACTCTATGATTCTTTTACACGTCCATCAAAAATGAACGTAATCTACTTTTCCTTCAAAGACCGCGCATGGGCACAGTCGCAGTACGCGAAATTTGCTATCAACGTCCGAGGCAGTGAGGCAGAAGAGATGTGCCGGGATGAATACAGCTGTGTTAATGCTTTATCTGAAATAGATTTGAAGGGAAGTGGACTTTTTCTTGTAGCTTTGGGTGACAGTGGTCGAAGTGATCCCAATGAAAATTCAGGCACACTCGAAGCTCACGAGTTCACACACAGCATTCAAGCAAGTCAATTTATTGGAACAAACAGAGAGCAAAACTCACATTGTTGCTTTAAGAGGTATGTGCCTCACTGGATGGTTGAAGGCGGTGCTGAATTCGCACAGGCTGCGAGTATTTTTCCAGATTCATATGTGAAGTATCTATCTGAACGAAAGTTCGACACTCAAGAACTACTTGAAAACAAAGGTGGGGAGTTCACTACCTCATGGCTGGAGAAATTCTTAGACCCAGATTCAATGTCGATGTGGAATGATCAGAGTAACAACTGGAGAATCTACGATGTTGGATTCTTGGCTAATGAGGCTTTCGTTGCTCTCAAAGGACCTTCCGTTTCACTACAGCTTCATCGTGACTTGGCTTTAGGTGCAACATGGGATGAAGCCTTCATGAAGAATTTTGGAATGTCTTGGACTGAGGCGGCTCCCAAACTGGCTAAGGTGATAAAAGCCCAACTTGCAAAGTAAATAAATCAGCCCCGGTTCACTAGAGAACTGGGGCTGATTTAATTTCGTGGGGCGAATTAACGTGTGAAAGCTTCCTGCAATAACGCCTTCAACTCTTCCTCATGCAAGTGGTGGTTACCTGTTGCAGGAGATGCAGTTGCGCGACGTGATACTCGACGGAATACACGATTATCGATTGCGCGACCACCGTGAGCTTCAGATGTGCGAAGTGCAATGTGAGACCAAGGTCCCTGGTTTGCTGGCTCATCTTGTACCCAGAGCAAGTTTGCATTTGGATGCTTGGCAGCTTCTTCACGCATTGCATCAATCGGAAGTGGGTAGAGAAGTTCAACGCGAACGATTGCAGTTGTGTTCTCGCCAAGCTTCTCGCGCTCTGCAACGAGGTCGTGATAAATCTTGCCTGAGCAGAAGATCAAGCGAGATGCATTCTGAACCTTGTCATCACCGATGACTGGACGGAATGTTCCGCTAGTGAAATCACTTAGTTGTGATGCAGCGGCTTTGAGGCGAAGCATCGACTTTGGAGTGAAGACAACCATTGGGCGACGAGTTGGGTTAGCAACGTGCCAACGCAACAAGTGGAAGTAAGAAGCAGGTGATGATGGCTGTGCGACAGTCATATTGTTCTCAGCGCAGAGCTGCAAGAAACGCTCAATACGTGCTGATGAGTGATCTGGGCCTTGACCTTCATAACCATGTGGAAGCAAGAGGACTACTGATGAACGCTCGCCCCACTTCTGAAGAGCAGATGAAATGAATTCATCGAGGATGGTCTGAGCGCCGTTAACGAAGTCACCGAACTGACCTTCCCACATGACGAGAGCTTCAGGACGAACGACCGAATAGCCATATTCAAAGCCAAGTGCTGCATATTCGCTGAGCAATGAGTCGACGACGAAGAATTGGTTCTCATCTTGAATCATTGAACGAAGTGGAGTCCATTCATTCGCATTCTCTGCATCAACAATCACAGCATGACGGTTAGAGAATGTTCCGCGACGTGAATCCTGTCCAGCCAAACGAATTGGATGGCCTTCCTTCAGGATTGATCCGAATGCGAGAAGCTCTCCCATAGACCAATCAATTGTTCCGTCGTTGAGCATCTCTGGACGCTTTGCCAACTGCGGAGCCATCTTTGGATGGAGATTAAATCCTTCAGGTGTAGCAACTTGTGTCGCTGCAATTTCGCGAGCAAGTGATTCAGGAATCGCAGTTGCGATTGCCTCAGCTGCTGGAGGAACTGGAGCCTTGAAGTTTGGATCATGATCAGGAACATGGTTAGCAACTGATGCAAAGACCGCTTCGAGCTCTGCCTGGTATTCAGCTTGAACTTGCTGAGCTTCTTCAGGTGTGATGTCACCGCGACCCACAAGAGCTTCGGTGTACAAAGTACGTGTTGTGCGCTTTGCGCCGATCAACTTGTACATCAATGGCTGTGTGAATGCTGGCTCATCGCCTTCATTGTGTCCGCGACGACGGTAACAAACCATGTCGATGACTACATCTTTGTTAAATGCCTGGCGATATTCGAATGCAAGACGTGCAACGCGAACACATGCCTCTGGATCATCACCGTTAACATGGAAGACCGGAGCTTCAATCATCTTTGCAATATCTGTTGAGTATCGCGCAGTACGTGATGCATGAGGTGAAGTTGTAAATCCAACCTGGTTATTGATGACAATGTGAATCGTTCCGCCGGTGCGGTAGCCAGCAAGACCTGACAACTGAAGTGTCTCCATGTTGACGCCTTGGCCAGCAAATGAAGCATCACCGTGAAGAAGAATTGGAAGAACAGAGTAGGCACCCTTGTTATTAAGGCGATCCTGCTTTGCCCGCACAATGCCTTCAAGCACTGGGTTTACAGCTTCAAGGTGCGATGGGTTAGCTGCAAGGTAGATCTTTGTCTGAGCGCCAGATTCAGCGGTGAAGACTCCTTCAGTTCCCAAGTGGTACTTCACATCGCCAGAGCCGTGAACTTCATTCTCTGCATAGTGGCCCTGGAACTCCTGGAAGATCTGTCCAGATGACTTGCCTGCGATATTTGCAAGCATGTTGAGGCGACCGCGGTGAGGCATACCGATACAGACCTCATCGAGTCCGCGCTCTGCAGCAGCAGAGACGATTGCGTCAGTCAGAGGAATTACAGATTCTCCGCCTTCAAGTGAGAAGCGCTTCTGTCCAACGAACTTTGTCTGCAAGAAAGATTCAAAAGCTTCTGCGCTATTGAGCTTGCGAAGAATTCGGAGCTGCTCGCTGCGATCAACCTTTTCAAACTTCTTCTCAAGGTTATCTTGGAACCACTTACGCTCTTCTGGGTTTGAGATGTACATGTACTCAACGCCAATGGAACGGCAGTAGGTATCGCGCAAGAGACCGAGAATCTTGCGAAGTGGAAGGAATGCCTTGCCACCGAATCCACCTGTTGCAAATTCACGATCGAGATCCCACAAAGTAAGTCCGTGAGTCTGTACATCCAAATCAGGATGCGTGCGCTGACGATAAACAAGTGGATCTGTATCTGCCATGAGGTGACCCCATGTGCGATATGCAGCGATTAATTGCTGAACGCGTGCAGTCTTATCAATCTCTGAATCTTTTGTGACAGCGAAATCTGGTGCCCAACGAATTGGTTCGTATGGAATTCGAAGCGCTGTAAAGATTTCATCGTAGAAGCCTTCAGCACCGAGAAGAAGTTCGTGAATACGGCGAAGGAAATCACCCGACTGAGCACCCTGAATAACGCGGTGATCGTACGTGCTTGTCAGTGTGAGGACCTTGCTGATTGCCATACGTGCAAGAGTCGCCTCTGATGCACCTTGGAATTCAGCCGGATAATCCATCGCTCCAACGCCCATGATGAGGCCCTGGCCCTGAACGAGACGTGGAACAGAGTGAACTGTTCCGATTGTTCCTGGGTTTGTCAGTGAGACAGTAGTCCCCGCGTAATCTTCAACGGTAAGAGTGCCTGTGCGTGCCTTCTTTACAGTCTCTTCATAAGAGACCCAGAACTGACCGAAATCGAGTGCTTCGCAACCCTTAATAGATGGAACTAAAAGTTGGCGTGTTCCATCAGGCTTTGCCAAGTCAATCGCAATACCAAGGTTGATGTGTTCTGGCTTTCCGATTGCTGGCTTGCCATCTACTTCACCGAAGAATGCATTCATCTCTGGCATCTGGCGAATCGCCTTGATCATGGCATAAGCGATGATGTGTGTGAAAGAAACTTTTCCTCCACGACCGCGAGCAAGGTGGTTATTAATAACGATGCGGTTATCAATCATCAACTTCGCAGGAATTGCGCGAACAGATGTTGCAGTTGGAACTGTGAGCGATGCTTCCATTGATTGAACAACGCGACCTGCAACTCCACGAAGTGGTTCCATTGTTGATGCACCAGGGGATGCAAGTGTTGGAGCTGGCTTCACTTCTGCCTGCGCAGGTGTCGATGGTGCTGCTGCAACTTCACGAACGATTGGTTGTGTTTGCGGAGTTGACGCAACAACTGGAGTCGATGGCTGAACTGGAGCAGGTGTTGCAGGTGCTGCAGGAGTAGAAGTCGCCCAACTCTGAGTCGGGGTTGCAGTTGGCGCTGAAGATGAAACTGGCGCTGCAACAACGGTCGTAGGCGTACCTTGCATAGAAATATTTGGCGCGGTTACAGGTTTTGGTACAGGAGGTGTTGAAGGTTGACCTGGAACTCCTGCCACCGCATTGTTGCTCGATGGTCCGGACACACCAGCCTGTGGGTTGTTCTGGAAGTAAGTCACCCACTCTGCAGGAACTGAAGAAGGATCTGATTGGTATCGCTCGTACATTTCATCAACGAGCCAATCATTTGCACCAAAATCTTGTCCTGAAGACACTGAGCGCTCCTTTGCGTTCTCACTTCCACCGACTTGCAGGCTAAGAGTAACGGCTGAGAGGCTCCTATATAAATGGAGAAAGTGGCCTCCAGAGGGCGAGATAGCGCACACTTTCGCCCCATTTCAACTGGCGACCACCCTCACCCACTGGGAGGGTTTGCCCATGAATCTCACCGGTCGAAATCTCGCTCTCATTACGGGCGGCAGTCGAGGACTTGGGTTTGAAACAGCCAAAGCACTTCGCAATCAAGGCTTTGATCTGATCCTTGTCGCCAAGGATTCAACGCGTCTCTCTGATGCGAAAACCTCACTTCTCTCAGATGGACGCACTGAATCAGTCGAGGCGTATTCCATTGATTTCGAAAACCCAATAGCGACTGCATCGGCTCTCGAAGCCATTGCGATAAATCATCCCGATATCACTCATTTGATTATTGCTCACGGTGTAATGAGCGAGAAGATGTCTAAGACTCTCAAGACGACAGATGCTGAATGGCGACGCGTAATGTCAATCAATCTCGATTCAGTCTTTCAAATAGTTAACAGACTTGTTCCCGCAATTGTTGAATCACGTAATGGTCGAGTGGTCATCTTCTCTGCATGTCTTGGTCGCATGTCAGGTCCGGGAAATGCTGGGGGACTTGCGCCATATCGAATTAGTAAAGCTGGAGTAAATGCGTTAGTGCGCAATCTTGCGCATGAAACAGGACTCGGTGCTCGAGGAGTTTTAGTAGATGCAATGTGCCCAAATCATTCGCGCACCGATATGGGTGGACCTGATGCACCTCGTAGTGCAGAAGAAGGTGCAGAGACAGCAGTGTGGCTTGCAACTCGTGATTTCGATAAGAGTTCAGAAGATTTCCAGAAAAACACAACGGGAGTTCTCTGGGAAGATCACCAAGTAGTTCCTTGGTAGTTGTTATTACTCTGCTGCAGATTTTTTGATGGTTAGGAATAAAGTAACAATTACTGTGGCAGCCATCGCTGTGATTGGAACTGCCAACCAGTAAATGCCTGCTTCAAATTGATACTTTGCAACGCCAAGAGCAATTAAATTCGCCAAGATAGATGGTGAATTAGCCCAACGCTTTCCATCGCGAACTCCACGAGCCAATGCGAATAACCCCGCCGAACCAGCCAGCGCAAAGCCGATCACGCTTAAGTACGGCATCCACGACTTATCGTGGGTAAATCCCAGCGCGATCATGTAGATGCCGAGAGCCAATATCAAGAGCGATTCGACTGCGAGGAGCACTGCTGAGATCTTCACGAGGAAAGAGTATTACCCAGAGTGATTTTCTTATACACAAGTAGAAATCTTCATCTTTCTTTCCACAGGCGATTGAGGGAGCGCTACTCATTTGTCAGCGGCTCCCTAACTTCACTCCATGGAAAAGCGAAGCGAGATCGAGCCATCAGTTGTCTTTGGCCCTATCTACCCATTTATCTGCGATGAGACAATCGAAGAAATCTGGATCAATTCACCAGAGCGCATATTCATTGCCCGCCATGGAAAGAGCGAACTCACCAACCTCATCCTTTCTGCTCAGGATGTGCGCGAACTCGTAGATCGAACACTGATGTGGAGCGGTCGCCGCCTTGATCTATCGCACCCATTCGTTGATGCACGACTTCCTGATGGAAGTCGCCTGCATGTTGCCATTCCCGAGATCACAGCAGAACACTGGGCGGTCAATATTCGTAAACATATTGCCCAGGGACGCTCGCTCAAACAACTCTCCCAATCCGGCGCACTCTCTCAAGAGATGGCAGATGTTCTCATCGCTGCAATGGCACAGGGTTTAAATATTCTCGTCAGCGGTGGAACGCAAGCGGGAAAAACAACACTACTCAATGCTCTTGCAAGCGAAATTCCTTATTCTCATCGCGTCATCACAATTGAAGAAGTATTTGAAATCAATCCTCGTCTCCCTGATGTAATCCAATTACAAACACGAAGTGCCAATCTTCAAGGCGATGGCGAGATTACTTTACGAAGATTGGTTAAAGAGGCTTTACGTATGCGCCCTAACCGCATCATTATTGGCGAAGTCCGCGAAGCAGAGGCGCTTGATTTACTCATTGCCCTTAACTCTGGATTACCAGGAATGGGAACAATTCACGCAAACTCTGCGCGCGATGCAATCATGAAGCTGCAAACCCTCCCACTTCTCGCCGGTGCCAATATTTCTCACTCCTTTATCGTCCCGACAGTTGCATCAGCAATTGATCTCGTCATTCAAATTGCGATGGATGCAGATGGAGATCGTCGAGTGGTCGAAATAGCTGCGCTCTCCGGGCGCACAGAGAATCTCCATATTGAGATGGAAACTCTCTGGAACTGGCGAAATGGCAAGTATGAAGAAGGACTGGGACTAGCTACATTCAAGCAGAAGCTGGTCGAGAAGTCTTTGGTGGCCCAGCCATGAAACTGGGCTGGAAGAAGAACGAAGGCATTTCTTCTGTTGCGATCATTTCATGCGGAACTTTCTTAATCGCTCTTTCGATATCGCGCACTCTCACGATAGCGGTCGCCATTGCGTCGGTCACGACTGTGATGGCATGGATCTCATCACGGAGAAATACAAATAAGAAATCGTGGGAACTCTTCTCGGTTCTACCTGAGATTGTCGACCATATGATTTCCGGAATTCAATCAGGGTTATCGCTGAGTGAATCACTGAGCAATTTATCTATCCGGGGTCCAGTGATTACTCAGCGATACTTTGAAGAATTTAGAGAAGAGCTCCATTCGGGCAATAGTTTTGAACTCGGAATTTCACACCTTCAAGAGAAGTTCAATCTGCGTGCTGCAGATCAACTTTTCGAATCGCTAATTTTCGCCAAGAACCTTGGTGGCTCCGAGTTGCTCTCGATGTTGCGACAGCTCGGAGATTTCACCCGACAGGACCTGTCGCTACGTCGCGAAATTGCCGCAAAGCAAGGCTGGATTAGAAACTCTGCGCATCTCTCTGCTGCGGCACCATGGATTCTCCTACTTTTATTAGCTGCTCAGCCATCAACGAGTGCAGCTTTTTCATCACCACAAGGCATCACAATCCTTGCGGTCGGAGTCGCTATGACAGCACTCGCTTATCTCTGGATGGGGCGATTAAGCAATCTACCCGAGCCTCAGCGCATTTTTGGTGGTGAGCGATGAACCCTCAAATATCCATTCCATGTGCAATCGCTGTAATCGCCTTCTTTGTCGCTGACGAGAAGAGCAATCTTATTCACCTCATCTATCGCCGCTCTCTTGATCTTGGAAATCGGACTTCTGTCACTGAGCGCCTTTCGCAATTAGGAAAGAACAAAGTTTCAGATTATGAAAACTTTCGCATTACCCAGATGGTTTTTGTAGCAGTTGGATTCGCATTTAGCACTGTTGCTTTATTTCTTGCTGTTCTCAGCTGGACCATGTATTGCTTATTGGTAGTTCTCGTCCCAGTTATCACATTTCTATGTACTGAACGCAATCTCACTCTGCGGTGTGAGAACCGTAGAAAAAATATAGAGAGCGAATTTCCAGCGATTGTCGAAATGCTCACCCTGGCTGTAGGCGCAGGAGAATCACCAGCATCAGCGCTTAAGCGAATTTCGAACCGTGCACACGGCCACTTAGCGCGAGAGTTCTCACGAGTGGTCCTAGAGATCGAGAATGGAATACCTTTTACGACCGCGCTTGACGAGATGAGTCGTCGTGTTAATTCCGACGCCTTACGTAGATTTGCTGATTCTCTCATTATCTCAATCTCCCGCGGCACTTCACTCGTAGAGACTCTTACTCATAGTGCCAATGAATCACGCAATCAAGAGCGAGTCCGCTTGCTGACTGCAGCAGGAAAGTCAGAAATCTCGATGATGATTCCGGTGGTCTTTCTCATCCTGCCCATATCAATTCTTTTTGCGCTGTATCCATCACTTACCAATCTCAATTTATTTTCAAGTTGAATCACAAATACACCAAAGAAAGAGGACAGAATGAACATCACCAGAAATCCAATCTCGGGAATCAATCAGAAGTTCCAAGAGAGCCTTATCCATCTCTCGATTCGAATCTCGGAACGATTCCATCGCATAAGCAAATCTCGCATCTATCGTGCTCTCTCAGATCAGCGGGGAGATGTGCCTGGCTGGGTACTGGTAGTCCTGATGACTACTGGACTTGTCACTGCAATTTGGACAATCGCAGCTCCTCGCTTGACTGCGATTTTGCGCAATTCACTCGATTCAATGAATGGGATTCGCTAGAAAATGAAGAGATTGCTGCATTTGTTGCGCTGCGACAGAGGAAGTGTCGAGAGCGCATTAGTTCTCGTTCCGCTGATGTTGCTATTTCTTGCAGGAATGCAGATTGCAACTGCAGCTCATACTCGCAATGTCGAGAAAATTGATGCCCAAAACTCCGCCACAACCCGTGCAATTTCTGGCGAGTTTGAAAGTGGAGATGAATTCATCCATATCGACAGCAGTGGAGATGGACAGAATCTCGATCTGCTCATTACACGCAGGAGATCATCCCTAACTGATTTGCTCCCCGGTTTTCTCGGTGGTGGCTCATCAGGTCGTGAAGTAACAGTTGATGGAATGGCGATTGTCGAGAACCAGCGATGAGATTTTTCCGTCGCCTAATGTTGGATGAAGAGGGGAGCGCCGTCCTCGAGTTCGTAGCTTTAGCGCTACCCCTCTTCATCCCGCTCTTTATATTCCTTAATCAATTTGCAGCATCAAGTGATGCTCAGTCATCTCTGCGAACTCTAGGGCGAGAGATGGCACGAGGATTTGTCACTAGTGAAAACGATCGGGTCGCCGAGAGAGTTACATTTGAGATTTTTTCTCGAGGTGCCGAAGTCCTTGGATATGGAGAGGAACTTGCCTCTGGTTCATTGAGATACTCATATGAATGCAAGAACAATCCATGCATCTCACCCAATAATGAAATAGTCATAAAAATCTCGTCCACGAGAAGTAATACAAGAATTTCAACGGTGGAATATGTATCGCCGTGGGCTTGAAATGAAAACCGCGGTCTCTAGAGCTCTGAAATCAGAGCGAGGTTCAATATCCGTACTGACGATTGGGCTATTCGTAGTCTTGCTCAGTACCGCTCTCCTTTTGACCGATATCTCTTCGGTTTATTTGGCAAAGCGGTCGCTCTCACTGGCATCAGAAGCTGCGGTTCAGTCCGGGATGAAAAACCTCGATCAAGCTAGCTACTACTCAGGGGAATACAACCTCTCTCAGATGTTGGTCAATTCATTTGGGCAGCCAGAAGAGGATCCAGGGATTCCAATTGACTGCAATGCAGGTGTTAATGATGTGCGCCAGGTACTTGATTCGTGGCAGAGGTACGGAGCTGCATCCGCTAGAGAAAATGTATTTAATATCGAATTAACCGATTTTGAATGCGATGGATTTCAAATCTATATAGAGAGTTCTGCGATCGCGAGAATCCCGATTCCGCTGCCCTTTATAAATTTCAGCGAGGTAAGAATCAATACTCATGCAGGTGCCGTAGGTGAGCGCGCCGATACTAACAATTACTCTGGTTTCGATATCGGTTAGCAATCTCGCTATTCTTGCGCCCATGGCTCGCGAATATGGACTCGAAATTGCTGAGATCAGTGCGACCCTAAAATCAATCGAACAGGTCCTCGACCTTCCAAAGTTAGAGAAGGAAGCAGTCGAGCTCGAAGAAGCTGCTGGTGTTCCTAATCTGTGGGATGACCCGGAAGCTGCTCAGGCTGTCACAAGTAAGTTGTCTCGGACCCAAGCTGTGATTTCAAAACTGAAAGGTCTTCGCTCGCGCGTAGATGACCTCCCTATTCTCTTTGAATTAGCTGCCGAAGAATCAGATAGTTCGGCGCTCACTGATGCAGAAGCAGAGCTAGATTCAACTAAGAAAGCAATCAGCGAGCTTGAGGTCACAACGCTATTGAGTGGCGAGTACGACAACCGCGACGCATTGATCACCATTCGCTCTGAAGCTGGTGGAGTAGAGGCAGCTGACTGGGCACAGATGTTGTATCGCATGTATCTGCGTTACTGCGAACGCCATGAATTTAAAGTTGATGTTCTCGAAACTTCATATGCAGAAGAAGCTGGCATTAAATCTGCAACCTTCCGCGTCAGTGCGCCATATGCCTATGGCACATTGTCGGTTGAGCAAGGCACGCACCGTTTGGTACGAATCTCGCCCTTTGATTCACAATCACGTCGCCACACATCTTTTGCGGGGGTTGAAGTTGTTCCTGTTGTTGAACAGAGCGATCATATTGAAATCGATGAGAAAGAAATTCGCGTCGATGTTTATCGCTCATCAGGACCTGGTGGGCAAGGTGTGAACACCACAGACTCTGCTGTCCGCTTGACCCACATTCCAACTGGAATTGTTGTTTCCTGTCAGAACGAACGTTCGCAGATTCAAAATAAAGCGACCGCAATGGCTGTTCTGCAGTCAAAGTTATTGGAACGTCGTCGCCAAGAAGAGCAAGCGAAGATCAATGCACTTAAGGGCGATAACAGCGGTTCATGGGGAAATCAGATGCGCTCCTATGTTCTTGCGCCCTATCAAATGGTGAAAGATCTCCGTAATAATCACGAGACGGGAAATACTTCTGCAGTTCTGGATGGGGAGATAGATGACTTTATTGAGGCGGGCATCCGCTGGCGCCGCTCATCTGCTTCATAACTTGTAATAACTCACACCTTTTTCTGAGCGTGAGCCACGCTCATTTCCGCTCTTTGTCAGGTTAAGTGCTCTAAACTCCAACTTGTTCATATTTTGAGGAGTTCAGATTGATTCGCTTTGAAAACGTTACGAAGGTCTACGCAGGCCAGGAGCGTCCCGCTCTTGATAGCGTCAACCTCGAAATCACAAAAGGCGAGTTCGTCTTTCTCGTTGGAAAGTCCGGTTCAGGTAAGTCCACATTCTTGCGTTTGATCCTCCGCGAAGAGCGCCCAACATCAGGCATCATTCATGTCGCAGGCAAAGATCTCGGTTCACTTGCTAATCACAAGGTTCCAGAGCTTCGTCGCCAGGTTGGCACCGTCTTCCAAGATTTCCGCCTCCTTCCTAATAAAACAATTTCAGAGAACATTGCTTTCTCATTGCACGTCCTTGGATATTCGCAGAAGGAAATCAACCGCGAAGTTCCAGAGATGCTCGAGCTCGTCGGCCTGGAAGATAAGGGCGACCGCTTGCCATCAGAGATTTCAGGTGGAGAACAGCAGCGCGTAGCTATTGCCCGTGCATATGTCACCAAGCCACCAATCATCATCGCTGACGAACCAACAGGAAACCTCGACCCAGAGCTATCCGTTGGCATCATGAAGTTGCTCGATCGCATCAACCGCGAGGGCACCACAGTTCTAATGGCAACGCACGATTCAGGAATTGTTGATCAGATGCGTAAGCGCGTGATCGAGCTCGATAGCGGACATGTCATCCGCGACCAGGTTCGTGGCGTTTATGGATATACGGGCTAACGGAATTTAAAAGAGAGACAGGATAAAGAACATGCGCGCAGGTTTCCTCTTTAAAGAAGTTCGTATTGGACTTCGCCGTAACCTCACAATGACATTTGCCGTCGTTGTCACAGTTGCTATCTCACTTTCACTTCTCGGTATCGGATTGCTTTCAAATGCACAGGTCAATGCGATGAAGGATTATTGGTACGACAAGATTGAAGTTTCTGTCTTCCTTTGCGGAACTTTGTCTGAGTCGCCAACGTGTGCAAATGGAGTTGTTACACCTGATCAGCGTGCATCAATCAAGACAGATTTAGAAGCTCTACCTGTTGTTCAGAGCGTCTTCTACGAATCACAGACTGAAGCATTTGCACGTTTTAAAGAGCGTTTTAAGAACTCTGCCATTGCGCAGAATGTAACTGCGGATCAGCTTCCAGAGTCATTCCGAGTAAAGTTGAAAGACCCAACTCAATTTGATGTTGTCGTCAGTGCATTCTCTGGTCGCCCAGGTGTAGATATTGTTCAAGATCAGCGCACAATTCTTGAGAAGTTCTTCAAGCTTCTTGATGTTTTGCGTAACGGTGCGCTTCTCGTCGGTCTCTTCTCTGTACTGACTGCAGCGCTTCTGATTTCAAATACTCTTCGCATCGCAGCGTTTAACCGCCGCCGCGAAACTGGTGTGATGAAGCTTGTAGGTGCAAGCTCATGGTCAATTCAGCTTCCATTCTTGCTTGAAGGTGTCTTCTCAGCCGTTCTCGGTTGGGTCTTCGCAACAGGACTCTTGAGCGGATTGAAGTATGTAGTCGATACAAAGGTTGCCCCGCTTCTTACATTCACCAAGTTCTTCGCGTGGAATCAGGTGTGGATCTCATCTGCAATCTTGCTTGGCGTCGGACTCTTCGTCTCGATTCTCGCCTCACTCATTACGCTTCGCCGTTACCTCAAGGTTTAACACAAAGCCGTTAACGAAGGGGCATCCTCCTTTCGTTCTGTCTTCCACCCTGCTCAAGTAGACTCCTCGCATGGTTAAGGAGACGGGTCAAAAGCTGATCGCGCAGAACAAAAAGGCGCGTCACGATTACGCCATCCTTGATACATATGAGTGTGGAATTGTTCTGATGGGCACCGAAGTAAAGTCACTTCGCGCTGGCCGAGCATCTCTCATTGATGGATTCGTCATGGTTGAAAATGGCGAGCTCTGGATGCATGGAGTTCATATCCCTGAATACACAGAAGGAACCTGGACTAACCACACTCCGCGTCGTAAGCGAAAGCTGCTGGTGCATCGAGAAGAGATTCGCAAGATTGCAGCAAAGACAAAAGATTCTGGAATCACATTGGTTCCGCTTCAGCTTTACTTTAAAGATGGTCGTGCAAAGGTTGAGATTGCTGTCGCAAAGGGTAAGAAGGCACATGACAAGCGCGATACTTTGCTTGAGCAACAAGCTACCCGCGAGATCGAGCGCGAGATTTCATATCGCGTCAGTGGCAAGAATCGCAGCGGTCGGGATGATTGGTAAGTGGCACCTCTCGTTATCGAAACAGAACGTTTAATTCTCCGCCCATTGCGCATGAGCGATGTCGATGACCTTTATGAATATCAATCAGATGCGAAGATTGTTCGCTACATTCCTTGGGAAGAGCGCAGTCGCGAGCAGGTTACGCACTTTCTTGAAAAGGCGCTGAACACCAGCAAAAATGAACAGCGAGATGAGGGCGACTTCATTGTTTTGGCTTGGGAGCTAAAGGATTTATCAGGGGATTCAAGATACGAGAAGACAACCTCTCTTGAAAACTATCGCCCAGGCAAAGTGATTGGCCAATCCAACACAAGTTTGAAATCAACAAACGATCAATTGGCAGATATTGGTTGGGTGACTCATCCTGATTACCATAGACAAGGTTTTGCGCATGAAGCTACTAGAGCGCTGATGAAGTATGTCTTCGATAATTTCCCTGTCCATCGCATCATTGCCGACATTGATACGCGCAATCCAGAATCCGCAAAGCTGGCAGAGAAGTTAGGGATGCGTCGCGAGGGAGAGTTCATTAACTCTGAATTCTTTAAGGGGGATTGGTGCTCTATGTGGCTCTATGCGATTCTCAAAGAAGAGTTCAAGAACTAGCTGCTGGCGATAAACCTGCACGGTGAGCAGCCGACAAAAGTTCACCTAAATATCATTGCCGGATTTCCTAGCCTCACCTTTCGCAGATTTATCGCCAGCTCCTAACTGCCCGTAGCTTCGCCTTCCATTTATCTACTTTGCGCTCACAGCCCGCTCTTGAGCGTCGCAACCTTTTAGGGAATTTCGTGGTTGTCATGGGCGTTGCATACACTTAGAACACAAATAAATAGGGGGTGAACGGTCTCGACTTTAGCTGTTGAGACAGGGGAAGCGTGTCGAGG